>SMES01000063.1_pt1 | contig 17566 bp, 19 predicted proteins | sample 2456241 | NCBI WGS metagenome assembly SMES01 (sample SAMN10132598, study PRJNA489261) | soil metagenome | isolation source: day1 antibiotic-silty clay loam soil | place: USA | reverse complement strand
GATCATTTGACTTTATAACAAATAACGTTATATTTGAAGTAATTGTTAATATTTCACAACTTTAAAACATACTAGCCATAGTGGATATATACCGCACTCAAGTGTTTTGTGCGGTATATACACACGTTATAGGCAACCAAACAAGACGACCATGCTGACACCAAACATTGGTGAAAAACGGACAAGTAGTTATTAAATGACAAGGACGACAAAGTGAGTTATCAGGACAAAATAGAATCAAAACTTAACGACCTACAAAAGGAGTTTTTTCGCCTTTTCAGAAAATCATTTCCTGACTTGACAGACAGGATTGAAATTGAAAAAGGCATTATCAACCCAGACAATTTTTGTTTCTCGGTGACATCGGCATCTCAAGTTTTCGGCAAACTAAGTTTTGACATTGACGACACAGAGATTACTGTTTTTTCGGAATTTGACCATCGACACTTTGGAAATTTTCATTTTGACGAAATAAGAAATAAACAAACGAGAAACCAGTTTACTTGTGCTTCAGCAATTGACTACATCAAAGACTTTGTAAATGGAAACATTATAATTGAGTATCAAGAGCAGGATGGCAAACTGTTGAGAGCCTCACAGTATCACAAAGACGAACCTACAATTGCCTTTTCAGCTACAATCAATTTTCAAGAGCCTGAACGGACAGACTTCCTTACCAAACTAAAAAATATTTTTACAAGCAAAAAAACAAAAGAGACGACAACACTAACGAAGAGAGTAAATTGGTATGGAGAAATTAACTGACAGAAAATTGGCAGCCTATAACAGCACCTACAAGAAATTGGCGGTTCAGTGGTTAAATGAAGTTTTGTGCTTCGTATTAAGTTCAGTGGAGGCTGACAGTTTTGTACTTCGAAATCGCCAACTTCTTGTAGCTGCCAAACGTTATGGGCAAGGTAAAGAAACGACTCAGCAAAATGAAACAGACAAGAGAACCTCCAACTTTGGATTCTTCTTAAAAACCTGACAAGAAACTCAGGACAAAGTTTATAAAGGTGGAGACTAGAAACCACTTAAAAAAAGGGGCGGAACTGAAAAGCCATATGAGTAAGACACAATAAATATTTTAAAAAATGAAAAACTATATATTAATTTTTTCGATTATAATAGGACTACTTTTTCTTAACTCTTGCAGTAAAGACGATGATGTACAACCAACTCCGACAACTGTACCGACAAGTTTAGAATTAACTTTAAAAGATAACCTAGGAAATTCTGTATCAGGAGCATCAGTAAAATTGTATTCATCAGAAAGCGATTGGGTAAATGAAACTAACCAAATTGGATCGACTCAAACTTCAGATGCATCGGGTAAAGTAAAGTTTAATGATTTATCAAATATCAAATACTATTGGTTGGCTAAAAAGGACTGTCAAAACAATGTAAATGGAGCAGTGACTACAACCAGTGAATTGACAGCAAATACTGTCAACTCATTAAATGTAATTTTATCATCTACAGGAACCTTGAGATTTGTTAGCACTTCAACTAATCCATATCGGATTTTTATTAATGGTACAGCAGCGTTTGACATGGCAGGAGGTACAACTGAAAATCTCTTTTATGTTCCAACAGGTTCATATTCAATAAGAGTTTTGCAATTAAGTGGTTATGTTTTTACACCAACTGACCAAACTTATACAGCTAATGTTGGTTGTGGACAGACAGTTACAACGACATTTCCTTAAAAAAACCCTGCCCATAACAGCACCTAAGAAAACATGGGGCGTTCGGTGGTTTCCGAAAGGTTCGTTCTTCGTGGCTATCTTTGTCACGGGCGGACAGGAAAGTGCTTCGAAAAGCCCCACGTTTCTTAGCTGCGATACGTTATGCCCAATGCTATGACGACAACCGACAATCAGAAATAATTGAGAATAAGCAAAGACAAATGTGTTTAGCAGTTTACATATCGACAGACAAGGAATTAGAGTTAGGGACGTTTGTGGCTGGACAAACAGTCATCTACTTTGAAAAACCAACTGACGAAGAAGTAAATGCTTTACGACCAAAATTCTCAAAGAAAAACATTTATTATGTTGGTTCAAGTTCAGGTTGTTCTTGCGACTTTGGATTTGATAGTGAAGATTTTTATGACGCAGAATTAGTAAGTGAAGAAGATAAAAAATCACCACAGAAACTTATCGACTTTCTGACGGAAATGACAGTACAAGAAAATATTGAGTTTTATTGTTGTTGGGAAGGCGACTGGAATTTACCCATTGAGAACAGAATAGAAATTGACATACGCGAAATCTCGCTGGACAAAAACTATTTTGGACCACAAGAAAAGGAATTCATTAATTTCAAGAAACAGAGTACCGAATGAAAAAAAGCACAGGGCATAACAGCACCTACCCAAAAGTGGCGGTTCAGTGGTTAAATCAAGCTTTGTGCTTCTATCAAAGTTTGTGCTTGGTTGACAGTGAAGTGCTTCGAAATCGCCACCTTCGGGTAGCTGCAAAACGTTGTACGCAACCTAAAAAACAATGAAGAAGAAGAAAAATAAATTTGGTTGTTTTACTTTGCTTTTAGGAGGAATAGTTGTTTTTATACTTATTGTGAAAGTTGTACTATACATTCCTATTTCAGTTTCACACTGTTCTACTAACGCAGAATACACAGAAGGATATTGTGTTTTTGCTGAAATTAACGATAGGTACACCGTTTTAAATAGACAATATTTTGGACGTTCAGGCATATTCGTAATGACAGGAATTATTAAAACCAAGCCTATTTATCTTTTTGACAAAAGAGAAAAGAAAATAATTAAAAAAGGTGAAATAGGTTGGTGGGTTAATTCGGGTGATTTAGAAACTGCAGATAATGAAATTTATTTCAAAAATAATTACGGAGGTTTTGTTTTCAGTACCTATTACACCCCTTCTTTGAAGAAACCTTGGGTTATTAGAAATGATAATTGATAAAAAGAAATCAATGTGTTAAGAGTGTTTTATTTAAAACCAAGAAACAAGCGTAATTCTGTCATTTTACAATTATAACAGCACATTACCTAAGAAAATAAGTATGCATACAACATTGTATAAGCGTAATGCGGGCTAAAGTACTAAAATTGAACGAATTGAATATTTACAAACATATCGGTAATTTGAAAGTGAAATGCATTTAAACCCGCACTACGCTTATACTTGACCGTTACCCACAAGCTAAAAAAACGACTATTACACCAAAAATGTTTTCTTTTCCCAAAAACCGTTTCCAATAAAATATTATTAATTTCTATCAAAACTTTAAAAAAGAATTACTAACTCAAATATTAATCGTAATATTGCAATTAAACAATGAATAGATATAAAAAATGTACACAGATCAGCAAAAAGAAATCGCCTTATTCGCTAAGGTTTTCAGCCATCCTGCTAGAGTCGCTATTTTACAGCAGTTGTTTAAAATAGATGCTTGCTATTGCGGAGATTTATCCGAAGAAATTGGTCTTGCCCAGCCTACTATATCCCAGCATTTAAAAGAATTAAGGAATTTAGGCCTTATTAAAGGGACTGTCGAAGGTGTCAAAGTCTGCTATTGTATAGACAATGAAAACTGGACTAAAATGAAAATGTTAATGCATCAATTTTTAGATCAAGACATTCCTAAAACAGATTGTTGCTAAATTTTTTAATTAAATCAATCGTTAAATCGCAATAAACAAATAAATATAGAGAAATGAAGTTATCAGAAATTAAAAACAAATTGAATAAACTGGATAAAATCGCTTTCCAATTACCAAATGGGGAAATAGTGCCCAATCACTTTCACGTAACAGAAGTTGGAAAAATTACAAAACACTTCATTGATTGTGGCGGAACTGTTAGAAATGAGGAGGTGGTCAACTTCCAACTTTGGAACGCCAATGACTATGACCACAGATTGCATCCAGAAAAATTATTAAGCATCATTGAACTTTCCGAACGCGTTTTAGGAATTGAAGATTTGGAAATCGAAGTGGAATATCAAGGAGATACGATTGGGAAATTCGGACTTGATTTTGACGGTAAAAACTTTTTGTTGACCAATAAACAAACCGATTGTTTGGCAAAAGATAAATGCGGCATACCAAGTGAAAAACCAAAAATTAAATTATCTGAATTCAACAATGGATCTTCTTGTACACCAGGCAGTGGCTGTTGCTAAAATAATAATTTAACATTAAGAAAATGTCAATAACAAAACCAACAATGTTTTCAGAAATTGAACAAGTAATTAAGGGATTAAATCCTCAAACAATTTCAGTTGAACGTAAAGCCATTTTACAACCGCTAACGGATTTTGTTCAGTCTAAAGTTTCAAATCAGCAAGATATCAGAATCAACTTCATCTGTACCCACAATTCGCGAAGAAGTCATTTATCGCAGGTTTGGGCACAAACTTTAGCTTATCATTTCAATATCAAAAATGTATTCTGTTATTCAGGTGGTACAGAAAGTACCGCACTTTTTCCAATGGTTGCAGAAACTTTGCAAAATTCGGGGTTTCAGATTAAAACTATTTCAAAAAAAGAGAACCCTATTTATAACATTAAATATGCGTACAACCAGCATCCAATAATCGGATTTTCAAAAAGATGGGGTGACGATTTTAACCCGAAATCTGAATTTGCTGCAATTATGACTTGTGATTCAGCGAATGAAGCGTGTCCATTTGTTACAGGTGCTGAAAAACGCATTCCGATAACTTTTGAAGACCCAAAAGTTTTTGACAATACACCACAACAAGCAGAAAAGTATAATGAAAGAAGTCTACAAATTGCAACCGAGCTATTTTACATTTTTTCTCAAATAAATCTTTAAACATGGCAACAAAAAAAATAAGCTTTCTCAATAATTATTTAACACTATGGATATTCATTGCTATGCTCGTAGGTGTCGGAATTGGATATTTCTTCCCATCTTTTCCAAGCATTATTGATTCAATGAGTCGAGGTAGCACTAACATTCCTATAGCCATAGGATTAATCTTAATGATGTATCCACCTTTGGCTAAAGTGAATTATGCTCTTTTGCCAAAAGTTTTTAGAAACACTAAAATGCTTTCCATTTCACTTTTTCTAAATTGGATAATTGCTCCCGTTTTAATGTTTGTTTTGGCAATTACATTTTTAAGTGATTATCCAGAATATATGGTTGGCGTTATTTTAATCGGATTGGCTCGCTGTATCGCAATGGTATTGGTTTGGAACGACCTTGCTGAAGGAGATAGCGAATATGGAGCAGGTTTGGTTGCTTTAAATAGTATTTTTCAAGTTTTTGCCTATAGTTTTTATGCTTGGATTTTTATAACGGTTCTTCCACCGTATTTTGGATTTGAAGGGGCTATTGTCGATATCTCAATTGGTACGGTGGCAGAAAGTGTAGCAATCTATTTGGGACTACCCTTTTTGATGGGAATTTTAAGTAGAGTGATTTTGGTAAGGTTAAAAGGAGAAAGGTGGTACACAGAGAAGTTTATTCCTGCCATTTCACCAATAACACTAATAGCCTTATTATTTACCATTGTCATTATGTTTTCACTCAAAGGAGAGTTAATTGTTAAAATCCCAATGGATGTTTTAATTATTGCAGTTCCTTTAATTTTATATTTTAGTTTAATGTTCATCATTAGTTTTTTCTTTACTAAAGCAATGGGAGCTTCCTATAAGGAAAATGCAGCCGTCTCATTTACAGCAGCAGGAAATAACTTTGAATTGGCGATTGCAGTTGCTATAGCAGTATTTGGACTAAATTCTGGACAGGCTTTTGCAGGAGTGGTCGGTCCATTAGTTGAAGTTCCAGTTCTTATCTTTTTGGTTCGAGTTTCATTTTGGTTAAAGAAAAAATATTATCCCAATAAAAGTATATGATGTCATTATAAATAGAAAGACAGTGGATAAGATTGTATAAGTGTAATTCGGGAGAAAGAGCTAAATTTAAGCAGATTGAATATTAATAAACATAATGCCAAACTGAAAGTGTAGTGCATCTAATCCCTGCACTACGCTTATACTTGACCTATTGCGTGCATATAAAAGGAACCTAATTAAGCAACATTGCGTTATAAAAACATTCAAAAAATATCTTTATTTCCCATTACTTTTATTTTTTCTTTTTATTCTTAATAGCTGCAAACTCACCTGTGATGAGTGCGATGGGGAAAGTACAAACATTTGTTTTAAATGCAATGGTAAAGGTCTGAATTAAAAGAATCGGATGGTATGATATTAATTATTGAAGATGAACTATATGGATTTGTAAATAATAAAGGTAAAATCATTATTAATCCGAAGTATAAATATGCAGAAAGTTTTGTAAATGGGAAAGCTAAAGTCTCTAATGATTGCGTAATCCTGAACGAGGAACATAAAAAATGGGTAATGAATACTTATATTTTAATTGAAAATAAAGGGAATAAAATAGCTGATGACAAAAAAATGATTGATTATTGAAGACATTAATGATTGTTCAATAAAAATTGTTAATCTGTAATAATTCTACTCTATTCAATGTGTGTTTATTACGAGACTTGACTCACCGTTGCAATAATTCTCGAAGCAACTTTATAAGGATCCGCAGAAGAATTAGGACGACGATCTTCTAAATAACCTCTCCACCCGTTCTGTACCGTTAATAATGGAATCCTAATGGAAGCACCACGGTCTGACGGACCATAACTAAAATCATATATAGCGGCAGTTTCATTTTTTCCCGTTAATCTTAAATGATTATCAGCACCATAAACTTCTATATGCTCCTTCACAACGGGACGAAATGTTTCACACACTTTTTTAATCTTCTCTTCTGAACCTGCATTTCTAATATAAGTATTGGAAAAATTAGCATGCATTCCAGAGCCATTCCAATCTTGATCAGCTAATGGTTTACAGTGCCAATTGATAGCGATACCATAATTTTCTGCTGTGCGTTCAAGTAGATAACGCGCCACCCATAATTGATCTCCTGCTTTTTTAGCACCTTTAGCAAAAATTTGAAACTCCCATTGACCAATGGCCACCTCCCCATTAATTCCTTCAAAATTCAAACCTGCATCTAAACATATATCCATATGCTCTTCCACTAATGCTCTACCAAAAGCATAACGAGCACCTACCGGACAATAATATATGCCTTGTGGACTTAATTGACCGTCTTCCGGAAAACCCAAAGGTTGATTGTTTTTAATATTCCATAAAAAATATTCTTGCTCAAATCCAAACCAAAAATCATTATCCTCATCAATAATAGTTGCTCTCGCATTGGTAATATGTGGCGAACCATCTGCATTCATAACTTCATTCATAACCAAATATCCATTCTTTCGAGTCGGATCTGGAAATACAGCTACTGGTTTTAAAATACAATCTGAAAGATCTCCTGTGGCCTGCCCTGTTGAACTTCCATCAAAATTCCATAAAGGGCAATCTTCTAATTCACCACTAAAATCGTGAACTACCTTGGTTTTACTTCTTAATCTTTGCGTTGGCTTTTGTCCGTCTAACCAAATGTATTCAAGTTTATTTGCAGTCTTCATTAGCTTGTATCGTTTATTTTGAATTACTTAAGTGTAAAAGTAAACAGGTTTTTAAAAACGATTTTATTTTTTTTATGCTAATATTATTATAATATTAATATCGACAACCGCTAAAAGCAATACGCTCTGCTACAAAAATGAGTGTCATAAAGGTTATCAAGACTGTAATAGAAAAAGAATTATTTTTTCAAAATAGTCAAAATCGTTCAGTCAAAAATGGAACATAAATAGCTGAAATAGAGTCTTTGTATTTTAAGGAACAACTATAATTTTTCGTCAAGACGACTACTCACGAGTAAGAAAACTAAAAAGTCAGTAGCGAATCAGTAACCACGAAGGGCGCTTCACTTTTATAAAGTCTCTTTTGTTATACAGTCACGCGTTTACGTCCTTCTCTAACTTAGTAAAGCAACTACATTAAGCCTCACAGGATTAGATTTATATTTATAAAAGAATTTTATGAGGAAAAAATTATTTAATTTACATTCTCCACTTATATGGGTCGTTTCCATTATTTAATTAACAAAAAAGGGATCACTCCAATGCCAAATGGCATTCATTAAACATTAATCATGTACGAAAAAAGAACAGAGCAGGCGATCAGTAATCGACAGTTCATCTTCAGGCTATTGAAACATCTATTAGGCATTTTAGGTTTGATTGTTTTCTCACTTTTAATAGGTATTGCGGGCTTTATGATTTTTGAGGACCTAAATCTGAGTAAGGCTTTTCTTCATGCTTCTATTATGTTGTCAGGTCTTGGACTACTTGAAACTCCCACTACCGTGAAAGGACATGTTTTTACTGGACTTTATGGACTCTATGCAGGACTAGTGTTTATCGCCTCCTTAAGTATCATAGTCACGCCTGTAATTCATCGCATCATTCATAAGTTTCATTGGACTGATGATGAGGAAGAGTAAGGGTTTCGGGGCATTATCGTTAAAAAATTCAAAACAAAATGCTTTATCATTAACTTCCACATCTGAAGGAGTTCATTTAATAAGTTATTATAGGTATATTGGCATTTGAAGTTTTAAATTCAAAAAGACATTATTTCTATTTTATAGATAAATATATTTTCAAGACAAACCATCACAATGAAAGCTAACGAATTACCCATAATTAATTTTCTCCAAGCACCTAATGTACAATTTGTAATTCCAGTGTATCAAAGGAATTATGATTGGACTATTAGTGAATGCAGAGAATTAATCAATGATATTATTGCAGTAGAAACCGAAAAAAGAGGCACCCACTTTATAGGAAGCATTGTTTTCATTCATGAGGGTACATACAGTACTAGCGAAGTAAAAGAATTGGTAATTATTGATGGACAACAGCGATTGACGACTATAAATATTCTTTACGTAGCATTATATAGATTCGCTGAAGAAAATGGTTTGGAACAGGATGCTGAGAGACTTTACAATATGTTTCTAACTAATCAATATGTTAGAAAAGAATCAAGCAAATTAAAGCTTAAACAAACCGACACAAATTCAGAGGCATTTATTGCTATCCTAAAAGGAAATGAAAAGGAATTTTCCACCTATTCAAATGTTATAGAAAATTACAATTTCTTTAGAAGTAAAATTAATGCTGATAACTTTGAAACTATCTTACAAGGATTAAGCAGATTGATTTTTGTTGAAATTTCATTGGAAAGAGGCAAAGATGATCCTCAAAGAATTTTTGAAAGCTTAAATTCTACAGGGTTAGAGCTTTCTCAATCAGATTTGATTAGGAACTTTATTTTAATGGATCTAGAACCTAAAGAACAGGATAGAATATTTAATCAATATTGGAATGTTATTGAAAATAATGCCAGAGATTTAACAAAACAAAAATCATTAGTTTCAGATTTCATCAGAGACTACTTGACCTTAAAGAATAAAAAAATTCCAAATAAAAGTAAAGTATATGACGAGTTTAAAAAATTATATGCTAATATAAAAGGAGAAGCTTTTGATGAAGATTTAGAAAACATCAAGTCTTTGTCATTTCATTATAAGAAGTTAGTCAACCCTTCCACAGTAGAAGAGAAAAGTATTCGTAAAGAATTACAATATATCAAGCGATTAGGAATTAATGTTGCGTATCCGTTCTTATTACAAGTGCTTGAGGATTATGATAAAGATGTATTAAATAGCAATGAATTGGTTAGTGTTTTAAAGCTTATACAATCCTATACTTGGAGAAGATTTGTAGCTGGCTTACCTACTAACGCATTGAATAAAATATTTATGACGCTTTATTCAGAAGTGGATATAGATGATTATTTGGACTCCATAGCAAGGGCATTAATTAAGAAAAAAGGATCAGGAAAGTTTCCTACTAATGAAGAAATAAAATCTGCTTTAAAAGACAAAGATCTTTATAATACACAATCAAAAAACAGAAATTATCTATTTGAACTTTTAGAAAATCATAATAATAGAGAATATGTGGACACTTCACATCCTGATATTACTATAGAACATATTTTCCCTCAAACCCCACATAAAGATTGGGAGAAAATACTTTCAAGTGAAGATTACTTTATTTTTAGAGAAAAGTATTTAAATACGATTGCTAATCTAACTTTATCTGGCAATAACGGTGCACTTGGAAACAGGACGTTTTTGGCTAAAAAAACCATGAATGATAATGGTGGAGAACAAGGTTATATCTATAGTAGATTATGGTTGAATAGCTATCTTAAAGGTATTGAATGTTGGGACATCACAACTTATGAAGAAAGATTTGAATTGATTTATGAAAGATTTCTTGACATTTGGCAATTTCCAGATGTGGAAATTATTGAAGAAATCGATGAGTCAGAGGAACAAAATATTTTTGATGCAGAGTCACCAACAAATAAGAAATTAGATTATTTCATTTTTGAAGATTCTAAAGTTAACGAAAGACACATTGCTGGAATGTACATGTATGTCATAACTGAATTGTATGAAAGAAACACTCAACTTTTATTAGAAGATAATAATATAATAAAATTAAGTCGTGATGCCAATGAATTCAGATCCGGACAAGAACTCATCAATGGTTACTTTGTTGAGATGAATATTGATAGCAACTCTAAGTTTACTGTGCTTAAAAAACTATTAACACTATATGATTTAGAAGACGAATTGACTATTAAATATGAATCAAGCGGTATATTTTAATCTAAATTTAATAAAAATCAAGAAACGACCTTGGACTTCATTATAACAAACTCTATGAAATACCTCAAACATTTCCTATTCGTAACTACTTTACTGCATTCAGTTTCATGTAGTGCACAAAACTGTAAAGAACCTCAAGATGGTTTTAGTACTTATTCAGAAGTGACTGATTTTCTCAATTCCACGAAGTTTACCTATACCGATCATTGCAATACAAGTAAGAGCTCCTGGGTTGTTAGTGCATCCTATTATTCTTGTGATAATAAGCAAGGTTTTTTCGTATTTAACACTAAAAAGAAAACTTATACGCATAAGAACGTACCTAAAAGTGTGTGGTTAGCATTCAAAAAGTCGGATTCATTTGGGAAGTTTTATAATGATAAGATTAAAGGGAACTATCAACTCGTTTTTTAAATAAGGATTGAATTAGACGCTTTTCATAGCAACATCTTTTAATCATTCAATTTATTGAGTGTATTCAGAAGACCACTTTCCAATCCAACGTAGTCGAGAGACTACGCTGAACGTCATGGGAAGAATTTTGATGTTTAATGATGAATAGCTATTTAAAAATCTATTTGGTTTATGAAAACTAAGTGGACGGTGACGGAACACCAACCACAGGGAAAAATACAAATTATGGTCTACAACTGCTTAATATCCAATGGTATCGCATAATAGTTTAGGGTTTCTTCTACTGAATAACTAATTTCCTAAACCCTTCTTCACCCTCTGCTTTAATCATATAAATCCCGGGCAGTAAATCATGAACATTGATCTGTTTCGTAGACGTACTTTCTACTTCAAAGGTTTTCACTTTTCTACCTAAAAAATCATAAATCACATAAATTCCTCTTTGCTCCGTTTGGATATTAATGAATTCCTTTGCTGGATTAGGATAAACACTAAATGAAGCTTCAAATGTTGTTGCAATTCCAGTCGTAGCATAACAATTGTAAAAATGCTCTTCCTGAGTGTGAAAAGCATAATATTGCTCCCAATCATTCCAATTTTTATAAAAATCATAAACTAAGAGATAGCCACTTTCATTATATGCATAAACATGTTTTTCTACCTGTTCCCACCAGTTGTCATTCATACTCCATTGCTGAATGAGCATTTCAGTAGGTTGATTATTATGATCATAAGTATATGTGGTCATCTTTGTACTTCCCCAAGAGTTTGTCATAGGTACCCAATCACGTTTGGTCATTTTTATAAGATTGCTATTATCATCATACGCAAAACTATTCCTTTGTTCATTCTCCCATGAACCCGAATTATTTTTTTGTGCCAATCTTGTCATCTCTTGGTTATTTTCATCGTAAGTAGAGATTATTCTGTGCCTTGTATTCCATGAGTTTGTGCCATGAGTTTGATATAACCATTCTGTTCTATTATTATTCTCATCATAGGTTGACACTTCTCTGTATGTATTCATCCAAACTCCTCCCCAATCCTGATACAGCAACTTTGTCATATTGTTATTTGCATCGTAGAAATAACTCGTTTGTAAATAATTCACCCATTCATTTGTGATAGGATGCCAAAGCATAACCCTATTTTGAATTACATAATTATTCTCGTACAAGAGGTTACTTTTCCTATAATTCTTCCATGAAACTGTTTCGGTATCCCAAGTTTGAAAAATCTCTTCTATTTCATTATTGTTGTCGTCGTAAGCATAGAAATATACTATTGAGTTTTCCCAAGAATTGATGTTTGCTCTCCACATTTGTCTCTTCTTTTCTAAAAGCAAATTATTCCCATCATAGGAATAATGATCTTTACTATAATTATCCCATGAATGAGTACTGTGATTCCAAGTTAATAACGATTGTAATGAAACATTGTTATTTTCATCGTGGGAATTGTTGATTTTTCGGTCATTATCCCAAGAATCTGTGCTCGTATTCCATTTTTGTTTTAAATGTATGATGTGATTAGCATTGTCATCATAAGTATTGATTATTCTGTTTGTGACTTCCTTAAAGTCAGTACCAGGTACAAATTTGTAAAAATAAACGGTATCTCGTAAACATATTTCTTGTGAAATCCCTTTCATTACAAATATGGAGGACAATAATATAAGTAGTAATGATTTTTTCATAGTATTTGATATTTAGCAATACCAATATAATATATATATTTGTTAAAATACAATAACATCTATATTTTTATTCATTTCAAGAATTGATGAATAAACTTTAATCAAATTTAAAAATGAGATAATCAGAAATCATTCTATTTTTACGGAACTATGAAATACCTCATATCCATACTATTGATGGCAGCTTTAATATATCCTAATTATTCTGTTGCACAACATGACCATCATATTAAAGAGAACGTATGTTCCAATTCGCAGCCGGAAAGTCAAGTAAATGCTGAAAATTACGCTATCATGAAATACAACGAAGAAGAATATACACAAGATATTTTGGGTGAAGGTTTTGAACAATTGACTTTGCGTTTTGAAGATGATTTTGAAGGAGAAGTCATTGCTACACTCATTAGAAGTGAAAGCGTTATGGTTTCAAGTAAAGCTATCTTATACATTCATGGTTTCAACGATTATTTCTTTCAAAAGGAAATGGCACAGCGTTTTAATCAAGAAGGTTTTCATTTTTATGCATTGGATTTAAGAAAATACGGTCGTTCCTATTTACCACATCAAAAACTCAATAACTTACGTTCTCTTGAAGAATATGATGAGGAAATCAATGCAGCATTACACATCATTCAAGCAGAACAAAAAACTGAAGTCATCTTAATGGGACACTCCACAGGTGGTTTAATCGTTACAAATTATGCTGGGAGACATTTGAATAGTGATTTATTTAAGGGAATGATATGTAATAGCCCTTTTTATGAATTTAATCTTCATGGCGTAGAAAGAAAAATCGGCATTTCCCTACTCTCTTTTACCAGTCGATTATTTCCAAATATTTTAATTTCTGGTGGTTTTTCCAAGCTTTATGGCTACAGTCTCCACAAAGATAAATATGGCGAATGGGATTATGCTTTAGATTGGAAACCTCATGATATCCCAAAAGTTAACTTGAGTTTTATCCATGCTATTCGAAAAGCTCATCAATTCATTCAAAAAGACTTGACATTGAATATTCCTACCCTTGTGATGCACAGTCATCAAACTATTGAAGATAAAAATTGGTCAGAAAAATTTCATGATGGAGATGCGGTTTTAAACGTTAAACATATTGAAGATTATGCTAAAAAAATAAATGGAGAAGTAACAATAGTTGAAATTAAAGAAGGCATGCACGATTTAGTTTTGTCAAAAATAGAAGTAAGAACCAAGGTTTATCAGGTGATGTTTGATTGGATTGATAGCTATTCTGAATGAGCAATATGGTTTTTAAAATGAATAATATGAAAATATATCCTTCAATTAATAGCGAGATAACTAAGTGGTCGGTGGCGGAACAACAACCACAGGGGAGAAAGCTTAGATCAACTCATCGCTACAGCTGCTGATAAAGAGTTAGTCTTATTAGAGGAAGCAAGTCATGGTACGCACGAGTATTATTTATGGCGCGACAAAATAAGTCGAAGACTAATTGCAAGAAGAAGGTTTAAATTTCATTGCAGTCGAAGGTGATTTTGACAGTTTATATCAACTCAATCGTTATGTCAAAAACCTGGCTGGTGCTGCAAATTCAGCTGGTGATATTTTAATTCAGCTCGATAAATGGCCGTCTTCTTTTAATAACGCTGTTGGTACACTTTCTTTAAAGCCCATGACTGTTGGTTTGTCTACTCTATTTTAGAATAGCTAAAGATAAAATACTTAGCATTTAGAATTAGAATTTGATTCGAACTATTTGCCTAAATTTTATTTTGAAGCTTTAATAGATTAAATAAGTAGTATTTAATAAAAGAAAACACAAAGCCTTCAAAATACAAAACTATTTGATTATAATTAACTTATAAAATCTAATCCTAAAAAACACACATGAATTCCTATCCTATATTCCTATTGCCCAATAAGACCATAATGATGACTGCTAAAATTGAAGGGGATAAAATTATAATGTTGAAGGAGACTCCTTTCCCATCAAGCAAAAGATACAGCATCTCAGAAAAAGGATTAGCCGTTTGCTTAGATAAAAAAAACGAAATGATTATCTACGGCTACTTAAAAGAAAATGGCGAGATTCAAGACGTTAAGTATTTACCCTTCCCAGAAATGATAAGTCCAACATCAATTTGTATCATAAAGGAACATTTAATTCTCGGAGGTAAAAAAAATCACAGCGCTAGCGAGAGTGAAATGTTAGCAACATACGATATACTCGAAAAAAAATTTAAAAGTATAGAAGTGCCCCCTATTGTTTTTAAAAAATCTATAGATGATTTATTGGTGGATCATAATAAAGTGATAGCTGTTGATAATGTGGTCGAGCCTAAGTTTATTTTAGAGTACAACTTTGAAGATCTGAACAACCCACATTTAATAGATCTATATACGCTACCTCTTGGTGGAACATACGAATCTATTAAAAAAGGAACAATGAATCAGAAATACATAGCATTATTTTCTACAACTTATGGTCGAATGGGTGGAGGAACAAATATTAATATATTTAGAAAAGGAGATTTCTCTAAACACATCTCACTTTCCCAGTTTAATTATTTTCTAATGGAAAATCTTGACACCTATGACTGGAAAGATTTCGTATTACTTCCAAAGCATAACGTACTACTCCTATCAAGTTTAAAAGACGGAATAGGCGTTTATCAGATAAATGAAAATAAATTTGACGAGAAAAGCAATGAGGACTCGGATGCAATGAAATATATCACTTACTCTAATAAGGAGATCATTAAAATTTTAATACCACCTCAATCTCCTGACTATGTTTTAATTATTTTAAAAGAACACAATACATTTGAAAATGAATCTTACTCCTATGCTTTACAATCAATAGAAGGTTTATTATTAAAGTGTACCTAAGCGCAGCTCATTAATTAGACCTCTTCAAATTTTGAAAGCCTTCTATATTTTTTATCTTTAAAAGAGATGAGATTTTAAACAGGTTTCAAAAATAAAAAAGAGTTATGAGTTGGATAGATATAGGCATTTTCGTGATTTACATGTTGACGATGTTGGGTGTCGGGTTTTATTTCATGAAAAGGATGCCAATCACGAGGATTATTATGTAGGTGGAAGAAGTATTGGCCCCTGGTATATTGGACTTTCTGTTGTGGCTACAGATGTCGGTGGTGGGTTTTCCATAGGACTCGGCGGCTTAGGTTTCGTCATGGGACTTTCTGGTTCATGGATGTTATTTACAGGATTACTAGGTGCTTGGCTAGCTGCTGTTATTTTAATTCCCAGGGTAAAAGGAGATAGTGCTTTTGCGAAATTCTTTACTTTCCCTCAAATCATTAAACACTTATACAATTCTACTACGGCTAAAGTTGCCGCTATCATTTGTTTCATTGGTTATCTTGGATTCGCATCTTCACAACTTCTCGCAGGCGCCAAACTTGCATCAGGTACTTTTCCTGCGCTGAACATGTCCTACGCTTTAATTGTCATGGGAGCTGTTGCTGTAATTTATACCGTGATGGGCGGATTAAAAGCTGTGATATATACAGATACTATTCAATGGATAATTTTATTAGCAGGACTGATTTTTATAGGGATTCCTATGTCCTACAATTTCGTGGGTGGTTGGGAAGGCATTCAAAATACTTTACCACCTGAGTTTTTTAGTTTTACCAATCTTAGATGGCAAGATTTTGTCAATTGGGGGATTACCATTATTCCAATTTGGTTTGTAGGCATGACTTTGTACCAAAGGATTTTTGCAGCAAGAGATGTTAAATCAGCTAAGAAAGCATGGTTTATTGCTGGCATTTTCGAATGGCCGATCATGGCTATTTTAGGTGTTTCATTAGGTTTATTATCCAGAGTTGCTGTTGAGCAAGGTGCTTTAGCAGGATTTACTACTGCTATGGACCCTGAAATGGGTTTACCTGTATTATTGAGTCAGATATTGCCAGCTGGCATTTTAGGCTTAATGATGTCAGCTTATTTTTCTGCAGTTTTATCTACTGCTGATTCCTGTTTAATTGCAGCTTCTGGAAATTTAACTACTGATCTTTTAGGTAATTTTTTCAAAGGCAAATCATTAAAATTAGAAATGAGAATCAGTCAATTACTAACTTTAGCGATAGGCATTGCAGCTATTATGATTGCCTGGCAAATGACAGAAGTTTTAAGTCTTATGCTCTATTCATACGCTTTCATGGTTTCTGGATTACTTGTTCCTGTTGTAGCCGGATTATTCTTTGGTCAGACGAGCGCAACAGCCGCCACCCTTTCTATGATTGTCGGTGGATGTACAACTGCTGGTTTAATCGTTTCGGGAAAGGCTTTACCTTTAGATCTCGATGCTAATTTATTTGGACTTACGGCTTCCTTATTGACATTCTTGTTCGTGATTTTTATACAAAATAATCATCGGAAGCGTTTACAAGTTGCTTAAAATAATTTAGGAAATTGAAATGGCTGTTCGAGATGCTAGTGCAACACATCTCGAATTACGGATCAATAGGGATTTTTAATCCCGAAACTAATATGCTGATATGAAATAATGATCATTGATTGATAAGAATTGTTGGAGTGTAGAGATTTTACTTTTTTAGAAGTTTGTTTTTTTGCGGATTTGGAAATCCGCGTTATCAGGAGTTCGAGATGCGCGTTGCTAATATCTCCATCAGCGGATTTGTTTATGATATTGATTTATTAAAAATATAAAAATTAAAGTCCAAAAATATAAACACCATTTAGTTTTATGAGCCGTTGATGTCAAATCCGTGCTCATTATTAT
>SMES01000076.1_pt1 | contig 17846 bp, 10 predicted proteins | sample 2456241 | NCBI WGS metagenome assembly SMES01 (sample SAMN10132598, study PRJNA489261) | soil metagenome | isolation source: day1 antibiotic-silty clay loam soil | place: USA | reverse complement strand
AAAAAAGGTTAAGGGTTTATTACCGATAAAGATCAATAAATCATTATCTTTATCAAGTCAATCAGAATATTCAACTCCAAAATAGACGGAGGTCATAAATATATTATATGTCAAAAAACAAAGGGGCCCAGAACAATTCTTTCGATTCCAAAATCATGCTTTTTGGTGAGTACAGCATCATTTGCAACTCCATGGCATTAACTATACCTTACAGTCATTTCAATGGATCACTCAGGTTTATAAACAAAAATCACTACACCGATTTAGACTTTGCGAGAAACAGCAATCAACAGCTACGCGAATATTATGAGCAATACCTACAACCTATTGCAGAGAAAAATGGATTGCCCAGCAAATTCAATCATAAGCTACTTGAAAAAGAGATTGAAGATGGATTGTATTTCGAATCTTCTATCCCCGAAGGATATGGTTTGGGAAGTAGCGGCGCTTTGGTTGCAGCACTATATCACAGATATGCAAAGAATGGAAAAGCATCTTCTCGCACATCAACATCAAAAGCAGACATACCGCAACTGAAAAGCGATTTGGCTATTTTAGAATCGTGGTTTCATGGCACAAGCTCTGGCATCGATCCACTTATTTGCTACATGCAACACCCGCTACTTATAAAAGAGAATCAAACCATACACCCCATTGATATACCGCGCTACGAATTAACATCGGAAGATGCTATTTTCTTAATTAACAGTGGCAAAGCCATTAAAACAGCCCCCTTGGTAGATCAATTTATGAAAGATTGCGAGAACCCTGCATTCAAAGATAGCATCCTCAATGAATATATACCGCTCAACAATAGCTGTATTCAAGCTCTTATAGATGCAGATATCGAAAAGTTTACACACAATGTGCAAGCACTTTCAAAATTTCAAGTAAACCATTTCACTAAAATGATTCCTACCTCGTTACACAATGAGTGGAAAGAAGGTGTTGCTACAGGAAAGTTTATACTCAAGCTTTGCGGTTCGGGTGGAGGTGGGTTTATTTTAGGGTTCACACGCCATTATAGCGAGGTGAAAGAGCTGTTTACGGAGAAAGGGATGGAAGTGATTCCAGTGTATCAATATGAAAGTAAATAAAAACAACTGTTTTGAAGATTAACACCTCAAACTTTTACTGTTTATATTTTAATATAACAGTACAGAAGAGTGTCGTATAATCTTTAAAACAGTTGTTTACAAGCTTCGAAATCAAACCTTTGTATGGTAATGAAACACATTATGCTTTAATATCATCAAATCAACAACTTGACAAGTTCCCTACTTAGAGAAATAGACATTAAATCAATCTAATCTATTATTGTCTACGCAATAACAATCGCTCCCAAATTGTGCCTGGTTTATAGCGTACCAAACGAATTGCATTTAAAATAACCAGAAGTACACTTAGCTCGTGAACAAGCATTCCAGAAGCTAGGTTCACATTCTTTGTAAGCACTCCTACCAATAATAATGCAACCGTACCTAGGCAGTTTCATTTAACGTACAAACTCTTGTCAAACTCTTGTGCATCAATTGAATAATGCTTATATTTACATGAACAAAACCCCGATAAGTACTGGAAACACTTAAAATCGGGGTTTTTCAAAAATATAAGTATTATGAAAGTACAAAAAACTTCTGAATTATGCACACAGTTTTCACTTTTTCCTGCACAAAATTTCGAGGTGTTTAAAAACCGGTTTTATCAAAGTGATTTAGGTAAGATTTATAGTGCGATTCCTTGGGATGAAATGATTAAAATTTTTGACATTAAAGAGGAGCAAGAAGGCCGTAAGTTTTTATTTCCACCTCAAGGTCGTTTAGCTCTAATGTTTTTAAAAAACTATTCAGGTCTGTCAGATAGGAAACTTATAGAGCATCTTAATGGTAATATTGAGTGGCAGTTTTTCTGTGGAATATTCCTTGGGTTTAATCGTATTCATAATTATAAGATTGTAAGTCAAATACGATGTGAATTAGCTGCTAAGCTTGATATTGAAAAGACGGAGAAGATCTTTTACGATTATTGGAAGCCTTTTATTAATGACCCTGAAAAGGTGCTTATAGATGCGACATGCTATGAGAGTGAAATGCGTTATCCTACTGATGTAAAGTTACTTTGGGAGTGTGCCCAGTGGTGCCACAAAAGAATGGTAAAGATCTCTAAACTCCTTTCTATTCCTAGACTTCGAACAAAATATTTAAAGTGGATAAAACGGTATGTGAACTTTAGTAAGATGAAGCGTAAACCCAAGAAACAAAGAGACGCTCTAAGGCGTTCGAGTCTATTATTGATAGAAAAGCTAATCGATTTTTTGGAACAACATGATCATTTTTTCAACTCCAGGGAGCTTAAAAGAATACAGATAATCAAAAAAGTACACATGCAACAACACGCATGGCTTTACAAAGGCGAAACACCAAAAGATAGAATCGTAAGTTTGCATAAAGAATATGTTCGTCCAATAGTAAGAGGAAAAGAAATTAGAAATGTAGAATTTGGTCCAAAGGTTAATAAGATACAGATCGATGGAATAAGTTTTATAGAAAAACTTAGCTTTAATGCTTTTAATGAAGGGGTTCGATTTAAACAAAGCATTCTCAAATCGAAAACTTTAACACTCTCAGAAACTAAAATAGTAGGAGCTGATGCAATTTATGCAACCAATGAGAATAGAAGTTTTGCTACAAAAGAGGAGATTCAAACAGATTTTAAGCCTAAAGGACCAAAACCGAAAGATTATAAACAGCGCAAACAATCACAAGCTCTCATTACCAAGGAGAGGGCTTCGCGACTGGAAGGCAGTTTTGGAAAAGATAAGGAGCACTATCATTTAAGGAAGATAAAAGCAGCAAAATGAAAAGCTCTGGATTTTCTTTGGAGTTCATGTAGGTAATGCTTTAGAAATAGGTCGAAGAAAGGTGGCTGATTTAAAAAAAAAATCAGCTTAAAAAAAAGCCTTTCTATAAATACAATTATCGATTGGGATTGGTGTGCTTTTTTGTGAAAAGTTATTGGACAAAACACTGTTTTTTGTGCAAATAAAAAGATAAAACAAACTCTCTGAGATTTAAAAATAAATAAAACAAACTCTCTGAGATTTAAAAATAAAAATCAAAGAGTTTGCCAGTAGTTTTAAATGAAAAATTAAGAAACAAGACGTTTTCTGAAACTGCCTATTTAATTCGATGGAAGCTTCAAAGAAAGATGAATCGGATGATAGAAATAGTTTTATAATTGCAATGGACGAGCCAAATGAAAAGCTTACCTATCCTGAAGAGGTGAAACTAACCATTAGACAAGAATTACAAGAAGATTATATTGCTGCCGCTAAGTATATAAATGTTAGTGGAGCAGACTGCTGTATATTGCAACACGAATTTGGTATTTTTGGTGGACAAGACGGAATCTACATTCTACCCCTGTTACATGAATTAGAAATACCGCTAATTGTAACACTACACACCGTAATGCAAACCCCATCAAACAACCAAAAAGAGGTTTTGCAAACAATATGCCGCATGGCAAACCGTGTAGTGGTGATGAGTTACAAGGCAATTGAAATGCTTGTTGAAATATATGAAATACCGCGCAGTAAAATTGCTTATATAGAACATGGTGTCCCAAAAATTGAATACGAGCAAGAGAAAGTAAAAAAAGAGTTTAAACTAGAAAACAGAAAAGTGATGCTCACTTTTGGTTTTGTGGGAAGAAACAAAGGAATAGAAACTGCAATAAAAGCATTGCCCAAAGTTGTAGAGAAACACCCCGAGGTTTTATATATTGTTTTAGGTAAAACACACCCCAATGTAATAAGACATGTAGGTGAAGAGTATCGCTTATCATTATTACAATTGATAGAAGACCTACACCTTGAAAAAAATGTGGTGTTAGTTAATGAGTTTGCTACCCAAAAAGAGCTCTTTAAATACTTATATGCATCAGATATTTATATTACCCCCTATTTAAATGAGGCTCAGATTACTAGCGGAACACTTTCTTATGCTGTGGGAACAGGCTCGGCTGTTGTGTCTACACCCTATTGGCACGCTACAGAGCTATTGAGCGAAGGAAGAGGCGTGTTATTTGATTTTGGAAAAACAGAACAACTCTCAGATGTTTTAATAGACCTGCTAGACAATCCTGAAAAAAGATTAGAAATAAGACGAAAGGCACGTGAGCATGGCCATAAGATTACCTGGCCAAAAATTGGAGGAATATACAACGATGTTGTACAAACTGTAGTTGATGAGAAGATTACAATTATGAAGAAAGAGGTTGCACCTTTTGACATTTCTCTTTTGCCTGAATTTTCAATGAAACAGATTCTAAGACTTACCGATGACACAGGTATTATACAACATGCAATATTTGGTATCCCCAATCTTAAAGAAGGCTATTGTCTGTGCGACAACTCGCGTGCACTACTCCTTGCACTAATGGCCTACAGAATGAAGAAAGATGAAGCATCGCTTAAACTAATACCTGTATACCTTAGCTACATTCACTATATGCAAAATGACGATGGCAACTTTAGAAACTTTTTAAGTTTTAGCCGTCAATATTTAGACGAAGTAGGGTCGGAAGATGCTTTTGGTCGTACAATATGGTCTGTGGGTTATTTGCTCAACTATCCACCCAACAACTCTTACCGTCAAATTGGACAACTTATATTTGACCGCGCTAAGCCTCATTTCGACAACTTGCAATCTATAAGAAGTATTGCAAACACAATCATTGGCATTACCTATTACTTAAGAAGCAATATGTCTGACGATGCTATGATTGAGAAACTAAGAGAACTAACCTACAAGCTAATAGATCATTACAATATAAACAATCGCGATGGATGGCACTGGTACGAAGCATTATTAGCTTACGACAATGCTATACTTCCGCTTGCTATGCTCCACGCCACAAGCATACTGAATGAGGATAAGATTAGAAAAGTTGCTTTTGAATCGATGAACTTTCTGGTTGACACAACCATGAAAAGTGGCATTCTATCTATAATTGGCAACGAAGAGTGGTACATGAAAGATGGCGAACGATCGGTTTTTGCACAGCAACCTGTTGATGCAATGGGAATGGTGCTAATGCTTAGACAGGCATACAACATAACTGGCGACAAAACATATTTGACCAAACTATTTAAATCTTTTAGATGGTTCTTAGGTGAAAATGATTTGCGAATGAGCCTTTACAATCACGACACACGCGGTTGTTGTGACGGAATAGAGAGCTATGGCATTAACCAAAATCAAGGTGCAGAAAGCACAATTGCTTATTTGTTTTCTTACTTAAATGTATTGAAAGCACATGAAGACTATTACCGCAAAGAAAAACGAATACTTAAACAAGAACAAGAAGATGATAAAACGATATTCAGATAATCCTATACTAACAAAAGATGATATTCCGTACCCTGTTGCCACAGTGCACAATGCAGGAATGATTAAACACAACGATGAGTACATTATGCTTTTCCGATCGCACAAGCTAAACGGCAGAAGCATTATTGGCAAAGCAGTAAGTAAAGATGGATTTAACTTTACAGTAGATAAAGAACCATTTATAACTCCTGCTACAGAAGGTGTTTTTAAAGAATATGAAGCTTTTGGTGTTGAAGACCCTAGAATTTCATTTATCGACGGTGAATATTTGATTACTTACAGCGCTTACTCTCAACATGGAGTGCGAATAGGCTTGGCAAAAACCAAAGACTTTAAGTCTGTTGAGAGGTTCTCATTAATTACAGAGGCCGATTATAGAAACGTGGTTATTTTCCCTGAAAAGTTTAATGGACTGTACGCTAGATTAGACCGCCCACATTCTGAAATATCGCCATGGGCAATTTGGATCTCCTACTCACCCGACTTAAGGTATTGGGGCGATAGCGAACTGATAATGAACCCTGTAAAATACCACTGGGACGAAATGAAGATTGGTCCTGGAGCAACGCCTATTAAAACTCCACGCGGATGGCTAAACATCTATCACGGTGTGTTTCCCACAATGGCAGGCAGTGTATACCGACTTGGTGTAGCATTGCATGACCTTGAGAACCCTGCAAAAATAATTGCAGTAGGCGACGATTGGATTCTTCAACCTGAAGAAACTTACGAGATAACGGGCTACGTGCCCAATGTTGTTTTCACTTGCGGTGCAATACCCGAACCCGATGGAAGTGTAAAAATCTATTGGGGCGGTGCAGATACAGTAATGTGTGTAGGAACTGCCAACATAGAAGAGTTGGTAGATCACTGTCTTAATAATAGCCGAAAAGCGCTATAAAGTGACACCTATCACAGAATAATTTATTATCTTACAAACATTATAGTATACACCAAGTAGTAAATAACTCCTTGGTGTATACTATTAAATAAAAAAAACTATTTATAATGAAAATAGCAATTCTAGCACCCATAGCTTGGCGCACTCCGCCAGAGAAATATGGTCCTTGGGAACAAGTAGCATCAAATATTGCCGAAGGAATGGTTAAAAAAGGGTTAGATGTAACTCTCTTTGCCACAGGCAACTCGCACACAGCCGGAAAGTTGGAGTATGTATCCAAAACAGCTTATGCAGAAGACAACACTATAGACCCAAAAGTGTGGGAATGCTTACACATTAGCAATGTAATGGAGAGAGCCCACGAATTTGATATCATTCACAACAACTTCGATTTCCTTCCACTCACCTACTCTCGTTTGATAGACACACCCATGGTAACAACTATTCATGGGTTTTCGTCTCAACAAATACTTCCCGTGTATAAAAAATACAATAGCAACAGCCACTATATATCTATCAGCAACTCAGACCGAAACGCTGAGCTTGATTACACAGCTACTGTTTATAACGGAATAGACAGCAAGGATTTCACTTTCAACGAAAAGCCAGAAGACTATCTACTTTTTTTTGGTAGAATACATCCCCATAAAGGAACATACGAATCTATTCAGATAGCGAAAAAAGCCAATAAAAAATTAATTATTTCAGGTTTGATTCAAGATGAAGCCTATTTTAATGAGAAAATAAAACCATATATCAATGACGACGACATTGTTTATGTTGGCAATTCGGGACCCAAAGAGAGAGACAAACTATTGGGCGAAGCCAGAGCTTTGCTACATCCCATAAGCTTTGACGAACCTTTTGGGCTGAGTGTTGCTGAGGCAATGTTTTGCGGAACGCCTGTTGTGGCTTTCAATAGAGGATCTATGCCAGAGCTAATTGAAGATAACAAAACTGGATGTCTTGTAAATAGCATCGACGAAGCAGTGGATGCTATAAACACGATAAGCACTATCAACAGAGAGTATTGTCGAGAGTGGGCAATGTCAAATTTCAGTTTAGAAAAAATGACAGACGGCTACTTAAACACCTATAAACAAATTCTAGAAACTACAAATAAATAATATAATATGATACAAACTTCATCAGATATAAAACAGATTGTTAGAAGAAAAAGATTGAAAATTACAGGAGACAATTCGCGTGTAATTACCCTGCCACATATTCCAAGTAAGATTTCTCGTATAAGTAATATTATAAAAGAAGTTCTTAAGCTTTCAGATGATGAAGCAGAACAGCAATTGGAAGAAACCATACTCCTTTTTGCTGATAGGCATAGAAACCTCCAAGAACTATTGATGAGACACTATGATAGAGTGTCGGAATACGTTATCGATAAAGAGACTATCAGTAAAACACAAAAACTACTTATTGGAGCGTTCTTTACAATGGAGTATTCTATTGAGTCGGCAGCGCTTTTCAATCCATCAATTGTGCCTCATCCCGATCAGAGTTTACTTCCCGAAGGAAGCATGAGGTTTATTATGAGTCTTAGAGCAACAGGAGAGGGACATATTTCCTCGATAGTTTTTAGAAGTGGAATTATAGATAAAAAACTATCTTTCAATTTCGACAGTGTTTCGGAGTATGTAGAAACTCCCCAAATGGTTCACGAACCCACATACGATAACAAACTGTTTCAAATGAAACTACAAGACTTGAAAGCTTGGAATGAAACCAGTGAGAAAATTTTGAATAGTCTACCCGAATATTTCACCCACCAAGAACTAAGAGAGAGCATTAGAAGTATTTTCCTAGATTCTAACTTCTCTGCCGATAGTTGGACAACTACCACTATACATTGGTTGGCCGATTCTAATTATAGAATTAAATTTGACGATGACACAGCCCTATCTGAGCGAGTAATATACCCCATATCGGCAAACGAAAGTAAAGGTATTGAAGATGCACGCTTTGTGAAATTTACACACGACAACGGCAAGGTAATGTATTATGCTACATACACTGCATATAATGGGCGTAGGGTTCTATCTCAGATGATAGAGACGCAAGATTTTCAAACCTTCAATATGATTACCCTTAATGGTAAAGGAGTTAAAAACAAAGGCATGGCTCTTTTCCCTCGCCAAATAAATGGTAAGTATGCAATGTTGTCTCGACAAGATGGAGAGAACAATTACATCATGTTTTCAGACGACTTGCACTTTTGGAACGAAGGCACACTTCTACAAAAACCCGAACAACCATGGGAGTTTGTTCAGATTGGCAATTGTGGTTCACCCATCGAAACTGATAAAGGTTGGATAGTAATAACTCATGGTGTAGGCAATATGCGCCAATATTCTATTGGAGTTATATTACTGGATTTGGAAGATCCCACAAAGGTTATTGCAAAATTAGAAGAACCCCTTCTAACTGCAAACGAAGAGGAGCGAGAAGGCTATGTACCCAATGTTATCTACTCGTGTGGCAGTATGTTGGTAAAAGATAAACTAATTATTCCGTATGCCATGTCAGATGTAGCATCGCGCATTGCAATAGTAAATGTGAATGATCTGTTTAAAAGAATGAAGTATATTGAGGAATAAAGATGATTTGAATAGCACAAAAATTTGAAATCTTTATTTATGATGAAAAAGCCTACGAAAGCTTGAATAAATTATTTTTACAGTTTAAAAGCCTACAAAAGCTTGATTTTAATTATTCCACGTTTTAAAAGCCTACGAAAGCGCAAATTTATTTATTTTGCGATATAAAAGCCTACGAAAGTGTGAATTTATTTTATTTGACATAAAAGAGTCTCCGAAAGTATGAATATTTTTTATTTGAACTTTCTGAGGTCTTTTACATCAATAATATGTTTTGTCAAGAGTTTTTCTTCTTTTAGTATTAAATTATTCTTCAAATGAATCAATTACTCACAAAAAGCCTTTTAGGGCTATTAATATTTTTAAGCACTATGTTTTCTTCAGCACAAAATCTTGAACAAAAAATCATCCCTCTTGAAGGGGATGCAAGTTTAGACAAACTAATCTTAACTGCGGCCAACAAAGAGTTGGTGCTATTGGGCGAGGCAAGTCATGGCACACATGAATACTACCTCTGGCGCGATAAGATAAGTAGAAGGCTAATAGCGGAACAAGACTTTAACTTCATTGCAGTAGAAGGTGATTTTGCTAGTTTATATCACCTCAACAGGTATGTAAAGAACATGGATGGTGCAGGAAACTCTGCACGAGAAATATTGCTAAAGCTACACAGATGGCCTACTTGGATGTGGGCAAACGAAGAGGTGGTTGCATTGGCCGAATGGCTTCGCAGTCATAATGACAAGTTGCCGCAAGACAGGAAGGTAGGCTTCTATGGAATGGATGTGTACGATGAATGGAACTCCAAGAAAGAGGTGCTAGATTTACTTAAAGTAACAGACAAAGCTGCTTATAAATATGTAGAAGAGCAATACAACTGCTTTTACCCACACAAGGGCGATAGTTGGGGTTATGCCAATGCAGTAGACACTAGCAAAAAGAATTGTGCAAATGCTACAAGAAATGTAGTAGAATATATAAGAGACAATCGTGAGAACTTCTCTACGCTTTCTGACGACACATATTTCTATTTATTGCAAAACAGTATTGTTGTAGACAATGCCGAAGAATTTTACAGAGAAAGCGTGGCCTCTGTAGGACGTGTTTCGTGGAACTCTCGCGTGCATCATATGCACGGAACTGTTAATGATTTATTAAATCTTTACGGCGAGAAATCTAAGGGAATTGTGTGGGCTCATAACACTCATATTGGTGATGCCGAGTACACAAGTATGCGAAACACTGGTGAAGTAAACATTGGTCAGCTCACCCGCGAGGGATTGGGGAACAATAATGTATTATTAATTGGATTTACTAGCTTTGAAGGAAATGTAATGGCAGGCCCAAGTTGGGGTGCCCCCATGAAAGAGATGACCATTCCACCTGCTGTTACTAATAGTATAGAACACGAGTTGAATCAAATAGACCAAGAAAGTTTTTATTTAATCTTTGATGAAGAAGATAAAGATTATGAGAACCCAAAGGTTATGGGCAATAGAGCTGTGGGTGTAGTGTACAATCCAACACGAGACGAAAGACAATTTGAACCCACTATAGTACCAATGCGCTACGATGCTTTGTTCTTTTTTAAGAAAACTACGGCTTTGCGGGTGTTGAAAAGGTGAGTATACAATCCATTATATTATGGGAAACAACTCCCATCTTCAAGGCACTAAAAGTAATCCTATACACATTAAGTGCGTTGTAGAGGTGAAAAATATTATTAAGATAGTTAAGCAATTATCGTTGAGATATAGATACACAGAATACTCTCTTTAAAACAACAGAATAAACAAGTCTCTGAAAGACAAAAACACTACAATTTTTACAATCAAACAAATAACAGTATAGCTTCACTAACAAGATAGCTCTTGTTTGATTTAGACTCATCAAAAAACACTTTAACTAACAGTTAAGGTGTTTTTTGTATGGAAAAAACCCTATCATAAACCATTTCGCGGAAAAGACTTGCAAATTAACAATGCAAATTAGTTTTATTTGAAATAATTAGTATATATTTGCACCGTATTCTGTCAAACAAGGACTATTATAACAATAACCTTTTAACTACTATAATTAACAATAAAATTAAATCTGTGTTTATGGAAAAGAAACTGTATGTGCTTTTAGCTTTTTTCTTTATAGGAATTGGCTTTGCGTTTTCCCAAACCCAAATAAACGGTTTGGTTGTAGACGAAATGGGTGAACCTATTATTGGTGCTACCATACAAGTAAAGAATGCCCCTAATGTAGGAACAATTACAGACTTCAATGGAGTTTTTAATATTAATACTACTGCAGGAAACAGACTAGTTATTTCGTATGTGGGAATGAAAACCCAAGAAGTAAATGCTAGTGCAAACATGCGAGTAGTTTTGCTGTCAGACTCTGAACTACTTGATGAAGTAATGGTAATTGCCTATGGAACGGCAAGAAAGTCGTCCATTACGGGTGCAATATCTACTGTTGATGTTGCAGACATTGAAAAAAGACCTGTATCAAGTGTTAGTTCTGTTTTAGAAGGATCTGGAACAGGTATACAAGTGAACAGTACTTACGGACAACCAGGAGAAGATGCAACCATTCGTATTAGAGGTTTTGGATCTATTACAGGATCGAACTCACCTCTATATGTTTTAGACGGAGTTCCTTATGGTGGTAACATCTCAGATTTAAATGCAAACGACATCGAAAGTATTTCGGTACTTAAAGATGCTACATCAGCAGCTTTATACGGAAATAGAGCTTCGAATGGTGTTATTCTTATCACAACAAAAAAAGGTAAAAGTGATCAAGTAAGAATACGTATGTCAACCAATCAAGGTGTTTACACAAGAGGTATGAAAGAGTATGAGCGTCTTGGCCCAGATGATTTTATGGAATCGATGTGGAAATCATACAGAAATCAATTAGTGAGTGGTGGTGAACCAACAGCAACAGCAAACCAAAAAGCATCATCAACTTTAGTGTCTGATGTTCTTTTGTATAACATCTACAATAAACCTAATGATGGTTTGTTTGATGATAACGGTAAATTAGTTGCTGGTGCAGCTGTTTTACCAGGATATGCTGGCGATTTAGATTGGTATGAACCAATTGAAAGAAATGGTGTTAGACAAGAATACAACCTTAGTGGTGAAGCTTCAACCGACAAGAGCAATTATTTCTTTTCTGTTGGTTATTTAGATGAAAATGGATACATCAAAAACTCTGACTTTGACCGCTTAACAGCACGAGCCAATATAAATCTAACACCAAAAAAATGGTTTAAAACAGGTTTATCTGTTGCAGGTTCTCATCAAAACGCCAATTACACCAATGGTGCATCTACAGGCTCTTTCACCAACCCTTTTATGTATGCACGTAATATAGCACCAATTTATCCTGTGCATCTACATGATATGAAAACGGGTGAATATATACTAGATGAAAACGGGAATAAACAATATGATGGCGGAAGTGAGTATGGAAGACCACAATACATTTCTCGACATGTTGTTTGGGAAACTGAACTCGACACTGATAAATCTATCAGAAACACGCTCAACTCTCAAATTTATACAGATTTCAAATTCTTAGACAATTTCACTTTCTCTTTACGTGGAGACCTCAATGTTAGAAACAGTGAGAGCAGAACATACAATAATGCTATTATTGGTGATGGTGCTGGAAACGAAGGACGAGCAAAACGTGAAATTTACCGCTACAAAAACTACACATTCCAACAACAACTAAATTGGAACAGAGCATTCGACAAACATTTTGTAGATGTATTGGCAGGACATGAAAATTATAATTACAACTATAATTACTTGTACGGCTACAAAACAAACCAAATTTTTGCTGGTGCAGATGAAATGATAAACTTCACAGAAATTACACGCTTATACGATTATCAAAACAACTATCGCACAGAGAGTTATTTAGGTCGTATTCGTTATAATTATGACGACACGTATCACGCCGATGCATCATTCAGACGAGATGGTTCATCACGTTTCCATCCTGATAACCGCTGGGGTAACTTCTGGAGTTTAGGAGGAAACTGGGTTGTTACAAACGAAGAATTCATGAAAGATGTAAACTGGCTTGATATGCTTAAGCTGCGAGCATCTTACGGTGAAGTGGGTAACGATGCTAGTGTTGGTTATTATGGACACCTAGCTCTTTACAATATGGCGCAAAATGCTAACAAGGGAGCTGCCTACAAGTCTCAAAACGAAGCCAAAGATATTGTTTGGGAATCAGCAGCATCTTTCAGTGTAGCAGCAGAAGCTTCTTTATTCAGCAAACTTAATCTTACTGTAGAGTATTTCGACAAACGTACCAACGACCTATTATTTGATGTTTTCTTACCCTTGTCAGCTGGAGGTACCTCTACAGGAACCGCAGAAGCAACAGTTACTAAAAACTTAGGTTCAGTATCGAATAATGGTTTTGAAATCGACGTTGAATACATGATTCTTAAAAACAAAGATTTAAGATGGAGTGTTTCAGCAAATGCTACATTCTTGAAAAACAAAATTCTTACTCTACCAGAACAAAACAGAGAAAAAGGAATTATCAGTGGAACTAAAAAATACATGGAAGGTCATGGTATTTATGATTACTGGTTGTATCAGTTTGCTGGTGTAGACCAAATGACTGGTAACTCTTTGTACTTGCCTAATCTTGAAGATTATTTTGTTGGAGTTCCTGGCGATGGTATAGAAGAAATGGATGGAAAAAGCAGAATTCCTGATGATTTTCTTGTACAAGTAGGCAACGACCATTATACACGAAATCCTTCTTTTGCTAAAAAAGACTGGAGTGGAAGCGTTATCCCCAAAGTATATGGTGGTATTTCAACAGCTATAGAATGGAAAAACTTTACGTTCTCTGGATTAGGAACCTATTCAATTGGAGGAAAATCATTAGACTACTCATACAGTAGCTTAATGTCTATGTCTGGAACACCTTATGCTTTGCATAAAGATGTACTTGATTCATGGGATGGTGTACCAGCTGGTATGACCGAATCATCACCAAACAGAATAGACCCTAATGGAGTACCAATTATAGATGCATCACGTAGCAACTATAATAATGCTACTTCAAACCGATTCTTAACAGATAGATCCTATTTTGTAATAAAGAATATTTCGATGAGTTATTCACTTCCGAAGGCACTTGTTAGTAAAATTGACTTCCAAAGAGTTAGTGTAACTGGATCTGTTGAAAACCTTGCAACCTTCACAAAAAGACAAGGAATGAATCCACAACAAAGCTTTTCGGGTAATAGCGATAATTTAATGGTAACACCTAGAGTATTTACTATTGGTTTAAGTCTTCAATTTTAAATTTGCAAACAGTTATGAGAAATATATATAAAACAATTATAATAGCTATAATCGCATCATTATCTTTTGGTTGTGCAAGCGATTATTTAGAGACGTTCCCAACGGAGTCTATAGGTACTCCTACAGTATTTGAAACCACCGACAATGCGAGATTAGCAATTAACGGAATAGCAAAACTAATGACTATTCAATACTTGGGTTCGCAAGGTTTTAATGGCGAGGGAACCATTAAAATGTATTATGGAAACTATCCAGGAAATAATTTTAACGTTGCTTTATCTGGTTGGGCTAGTATTATCAATGGTTTATACCATGAGAATGTTACATCTTCATATGATTACTATCCTTGGTTTTACTATTACATGTTGATAGGAAATGCAAATGCAGTGATAGCTAATATTGATGATGCTCAAGGACCAGAAAGAGAAAAGAGTTTTATCAAAGCTCAAGCGCTTACTTATCGTGCCTACAGCTATATGATGCTAGCTCAGATTTACTCTTACAGATGGAAAGATTCTAATAATGGCGCATCAAATGGACTTGTATTACGAATAGACATGTCTGATGGTGAGATGCCTCTATCTACATTGAAAGAAACATACGATCAAATTTACACAGATTTAGACGATGCTATTTCTCTCTTCAAATCATCAGGATTAGACAGAGGTAGCAGTGAAAACTTCCTCCCTTCAATTAATGTTGCTTATGCTACATATGCTCGTGCTGCACTAAACAGAGAAGATTATCCTAAAGCTGAAGCAAACGCAGCTTTAGCAAGAAAAGATTATCCATTAATGAATCTTGCTGAATATAACGCTGGATTTAGCAATCCTACATCTGAGTGGATTTGGAGCTGTTATGGTGCTTCTGACGAAACATTGTATTATTACTCTTACTTTGCATATATTGGATATAACTCAAATGCGAGTGCAGTAAGAAGTTATCCTAAAATGATAAGTAGAGAACTATATAATACTATACCAGAGACAGATATTAGAACTGAGATGTTTCTTGATCCCAAAGGTGACAAATACACAACATCAACAGGATTAGCTGCTACAAACAGTGATTTATACAAAAGAGCATTTGTAGAGAGACCTGATATCTACCCAACTGCTAAAATTGCTGCTTATATGCAATTTAAGATTAAGAACAATGATAATCCAGGAGTTGGGAATTTAAACTTGTTTAGATCTTCTGAAATGTATTTAATTGAAGCAGAAGCACAGTATTTCCAAAACAATCCTACTGGAGCTCAAGCAACATTAAAAGCATTAACAGCAACATCAGGAAGAGATCCTAATTTTACTACTGCTGCAACTGGCACAGAGTTGTTAAATCAAATCAAAAAATATCGCGCTATTGAACTATGGGGTGAAGGTTTTGATTGGTTCGACCACAAAAGATGGGCAGATCCTATTGTAAGAAAAGAACACAAAGATGGAGGTAACTTCATGACAGTGCTTGCAGTTACAATTAAACCTGAAGATAATAATAAATGGACTTGGAGAATTCCTGTAAAAGAAACAGATTATAACGATGCAATAGGAGGAAGCTAATTGAATTAGTGAATCTTATTACTTAATAAAAAAAGGGCGATTACGCCCTTTTTTTGTGTCTATACTATTTTTTATAAATCCGAATAACTTTTACTGTTAAGTTGCTTTAGTGATCATTTTAGAACATAATCGACGTGTTTTAAGCAATAATTAATTCCACCTCTGTAGGAATAAACTCCTGTCTTTTCATTTATAAGTTTATTGGCAACAAATATGTATTACTTCAATCTTTTTTCTCTCTCCTTCTCTACATCTTCTATACTTTTTGCTAAAGGTTTACCCAATATTCGATAGCCTGTTTCTGTAATTAATACATCCTCTTCATTGCGAATGCCACTAAAATTAGCGTACTTCTCAACCTCTTTAAAATTAATAAACTCATTGTTTATCTTATTCTCTTTCCAGTGGTTTATTAAATCGGGAATAAAATAAATACCTGGCTCAATAGTAACAACAAAACCTGGTTCAAGTGGTCTTCCTAAGCGGAGTGATTTAATTCCAAACTGCGTTTCTTTGGGAACATTGTTGTACCCAACAATTTGCTCACCCAGATTCTCCATATCATGAACATCCATCCCCAATAAATGACCAGTACCACAAGGAAAGAACATTGCATGAGCTCCACTCTTTACGGCTTCTTGTGTGTCTCCTTTAGTTAAGCCCATTCCTTTTAGTCCATCAAAGATAACCTCAGAGGCTTTAAAATGCACATCTTTAAAATTTACACCAGGTTTCAACATCTCTATTGCTTGATTGTGTGCATCTAATGTAATTCTATACACCTCCTTCTGACGTTCTGTAAACTTTCCTGAAACAGGAAAAGTACTACTCATATCTCCCGCATAACAACGCTCAGTTTCGAAACCTGCATCCAACAAAAACAAATCGCCATCTTTAATTGTATTGCCATGATAGTGGTTGTGTAAAAATTGCCCATTGATAGTGCCAATAATAGGAAAAGAGATGTTGCCTCCTGCGGCTAGTGCTGTTTCGTGTACCTTTGCAGTTACTTGTGCTTCTGTCATGCCAGCTTGCGCATAACGCATAGCGGCAAGATGCATATCAACAGTTACATTCACTGCCTTTTCTAACTCTTCAATTTCTTCTGTCGATTTTATATTCCTCTGATTTGCAACTGCGTTAATAAACTTATTGTCTACCTTTTGTTTGGCTTCAGCCGGAGAATAACCTAACAAATATTGAAGTTTAAGAAAATGTTCGCCACGATATGGGGGTAAATATTTAATGGATTCTTTACTGAATGAATCAATTTTAGTTTTCAACGACGATAAGCTTCCAGTGTTTTCTACTCCAACTTGTTGTGCATAATCTTCTATAGTAGTTTTTACGCCATCCCAAATAATAGAATCGATAACTGGATTCTCACCAAATAGATACTCTTTATTCTCATCCAAATCGATTAAAGCATATAGGCCAGGTTTGCTTATTCCAAAATAGTAAAGAAAGGTACTATCTTGACGATAATGATAGGTATTATCAACATAGTTCATGCCAGCTTCATCATTACCAATAAACAGTAACTTACCCGATTGGAGTTTGTTTTTTAATCGTCTTCGTCTTTCAACATAAATTTCTCTGTCAAACATATTTCTTTGGTTTTAAATAAAATAATATTTACTTCTGTAGTTATAAATTGATTGTGTTTAGCTCTTAAAACGCAACAATTAATACCGAACTACTAAGATACAATTTTTTATTTCATCATACTTATTTTTAATATACCATTTAACCCGTGTTTTTAAAGTTAAATCATTTACCCCGACTACCAAAATTGGAAAAACAGATAAAAATTGCTCAATAAAAGGAGAGGGTTTGAAGAATAATTCTTATTTTTATAGATTAAGTGAAGTTCTTGAAATTTGACGGAAATCATACACAATCTTTTTAATTAATAATCAAAATGAGTAAATACAGATTTATTGTTCCTCTTTTAATTCTATTATCACCCTGCTTAACTATTGCTCAAAACATGAGCGATCTTTATAAAAGAGCCGACAACTACAGTGACCTGTTTAGTTCTA
>SMES01000059.1_pt1 | contig 18697 bp, 17 predicted proteins | sample 2456241 | NCBI WGS metagenome assembly SMES01 (sample SAMN10132598, study PRJNA489261) | soil metagenome | isolation source: day1 antibiotic-silty clay loam soil | place: USA | reverse complement strand
CAGTAAATAAGTGCCGCGCTGCATTATGGTAATGCAGCGCGACACCTTAAAAGCTGCGCCCTAAATTCAGATACAGCGCATTTTCATCATCATCATTGATGCCATAACTAAAGTTGAGCGGCCCTAACGGCGTATCTACCGCAACAAACACACTCATTGCATTGATATAACCACTGTCTAAAGCATTTGACTGATTCCAGACGCGACCGCGCTCAACAGACAGCCCGGAATAGACAGGCAACCCCAGCGAAAAGGCGCGCACTGGAGTTAAGCGTCGATAATACACCACTCGAGCAATACTGACATTTTGACCCGCTAAAGCGTTTTCTCGATAGCCAGATAACTTTTGCGCACCACCAATTTGATAACTGGACGAGACAACCTCTTTAGCATCCAAAGTGCGCGCATAACGCCCACCAAGAATCCAAGTATTAGCGCCCCAGTTCAGTGGTTTATTCAGTTCAATCAGCCACTGACGATAGCGCTCATCCGAGCCTAATTCTTTGGCATGCTGCAATGCTGAAATGCGCAACTCCTCGCCGCTGCGCGGAAAGTTAACATCATCCAAACCGTCAAACGCATACTGCAGCTGGTAATACCCTTCTTTAAAACTAAAGTTGGGTAAGTCACGCTCACCAATACGGACATTAGCATCGCCCCAACCTGAACCTACGCCAAAGCGTATTTCAGCATTAGTGCTAATTTGTCGACCTAAATTAAAACCATAACGAAAGCGCTGTAGGCGGTACTCAGCGATTGGATCGCCGTCCTCTCTAAACTTAATATTACTCACCTCGCCATGCAACCAAGGTGAGACAAAGTAGCGCGAGCCAATATCCAGCGGCTGATAAAACTCAGTGTAAAGCTCCTGATGATCACCCAACTGTGCGCGGGTCAGCCATTCCGCACCTAAACGGTTAAGGCCATTCATCCGAAAACTAGCGCCTATATTAAAAACACTGTCGCCGCGTAAATCATCAGACAAGTTCAAACCCAAACGTAAATAATCCGTGCCGGTACGTTTATCTGTGGCGTTAATCACCAGCGCACTACCGCCCGTTTCAGGCTGTAAGCGGTACTCAATCCGATCAAAATACTCCAAGCCGTACAGCGTGCCCATATCCTGCTGCAGCCGCTCAATATCTAAAGGCTCATTAAGCGGCTGGCGAATATAATAACGAATCACCTCATCACCCACTTTTGAGCTGTTTTGCACCTGTACTGAAGTAATAATTGTTGCCTGTTTGGCTTTCTTGCGATTGCTCGGTAACTTTTTCTGCTCTTGTAACGGCTGTGATAACTCAGCAAAGCGCCATTGCAGCACATCGGTCGCACGATAGCCCGCATCAATCATACTCTGCGCACGGGCAAAATCGGTTACACCAAAACCAGTCAGCTCTGGCTGCACTAAAATATCAGTGGAGCGCAAAGTGGCCAATTGCGCATCTGAATTACGCCGCGTCAGCAAAGCAACTGACTGATTTAAAATATGAAAGACTGTTTGTAAAGAATCTGTTGCAGCCAGAGGTGAACCAATATCCACCACAATGACCCGATCAACGCCCATCTCCCGCGCTATATCCACTGGAATATTGTTGGAGATTCCACCATCGACCAACAGCTGACCGTCTACTTCGACAGGAGTCAGTAACGCAGGAATCGACATACTGGCTCGCACTGCTAGGGCTAAATGTCCTTGCGAAAACACCACTGTTTCGCCGGTCGAGATATCTGCAGCAACAGCACGAAAGGGTATCGGCAACTGAGCAAAATCTTCTATAGCACCTGCGCGGGCAAACAACTTTTCTAATAGCAGCGCTAAGTTCTGCCCCTGCAACACACCCAAGGGCAAACCAAGACTGCCATCATCGCGGAAACTCAGCTTTTGTTTGACCAAAAAATCACGATCATCTTGCTTACGGCGAAACGGTATATCAGAACGCAGTGGTGCATCTGACAACGCCTGCTGCCAGTCCACCTCGGTGGCTAACTGCTCCAGTTCAGCAACACTGTAACCCGCCGCATACAAACCACCTACCACCGCTCCCATGCTGGTACCCGCAATCGCATCAATGGCTACGCCCTGCTCTTCCAATGCCTTGAGTACACCAATATGTGCCAAGCCACGTGCCGCACCGCCCGACAAAACCAAGCCAACACGCTCACGCTCAGCTTCAACAATCGGTTCAGCTGCCGGCTCAGCAATAACGACAGTGGCCAAACCCAACATACAAACACTGAAGCACCAGCTTAATAATCGACGCATAAACTCCATCTCAACATAGCAACATATAGGGAATGCTTTAACAATAACCTTACCAGTTACACTGCACTATGCAGGTCGCTGAATTTTTAGCTGTATAAATCAGGCAAACACGAACGCAGACATACTGCAGACTAGAAGCGACTCACTAACCCCTCATAGTTATTCAGACAGGCTTTGCATTAAGTAGCTAATTATACGACGTTAAATAAGAGCATGCGTGCTGGATACGAAAGGACAAACGATCTCAGCACACAGCCTGAGACGTGCTGATTGCACGCCCCAAACTATGATTGCCACTCAACCACCCGATCAATAACCGCATCAGTGACTTTGGATATGAGGCTTGCAGACACATCTGCGCCGTACATTTCTTTATAGGTGTCGACAATTTCTCATGTCGTCATGCCTTGGGCATAGAGAAAAAGAATTTTATCATCCATCGAGGTAAAGCGGGTTTGGTGTTTTTTCACCAGCTGCGGCTCAAAATCACCTTGTCGATCACGTGGCGTGTCCAGCTCAAACTGGCCATCTTCAGTGCGCACGGTTTTGCGCGTGACACCATTGCGACTGTTGTCTGAGCTGGACTGTTCGTGCTTTCGATAGCCTAAATACTCATCAAGTTCAACACTAAGAGCTGCTTCCACCATGACGTTGGTGAGCATGTCTGTCAGACCTTTTTCAGTTTTGATACTTTTTACCGCTTCGCGTGCAAAGGCTTCTAGGTCTTTTTTGTTCATCGTCTGTCGATCCTTCCCGTTTAGGGGTAATAATAGACAGTTACACAGATTTAATTACAGTCTCCATGGCAACGACGCTTTGATAATTACGCTTTAACTTATCATGGCGCGTTGCTAGACCTCGACATTGCTTCAAGTGCGCAAACGCATTTTCAACTATATGACGGTCACAGTACAGCGACCAATTCATACCCCCATTGCCCACAACAGAGCTTGATATTCTTGGTATAACCGCATCAGCACCTTTGCTTTTAATTTGTTCACGAATCTTTCCGCTGTCATAGCCTTTGTCCGCTACTATAGCGGTCGTAGGTGGCAACTTTTCAATAAGTTTGCTTGCTACAATGCTGTCATGAATCTCGCCACTGTACATTCAATGGGTAAGCCGTAACTATCAACAGCTAAATGAATTTTAGTTGTATCTCTTGCACGGCTTTTACCGATTGTCGCCGAAAAATATGGCGCCAGCCCGGAGCAGTCCATGCAAAGCCGGATCAGGATGGCTGAGGCCAGCGCCGAAGTGGGTTTTGAGCTCCGTTATAACAACCAGGCCCGCATACATAACACCTTTTATGTGCACCAGTTGTTGCACTGGGCCGATCAACAAGGCCGCGCCCACGACCTGAAACAGGCACTATTTAGCGTCCATTTTACCGAAGCACCCAACTGGCTATTCTGGCTAAAGGACTCAGCCGCTTATTCTGGGCGGCGGTTTTGAGCACTTTTACTCCCACGCCCCTGAAAAGTTCGAGTATCCGATCAATAGGTTCACTATGGAAGTGAAATGCCAGATGGACCTTCTGGACCGGGGGCTAACGCAACACCGTTATCTGAGTGGCAACCAATACACCATTGCCGATATCGCCACCTGGACCTGGTATGGCAACTTGGTGCTCAGCACCTTGTACGGCGCAGGCGATTTTTTACAAATCGACAGCTACAAAAACCTGCAGCGCTAGGCCAAAGAAACCCGTGAACGCCAAGTAGTCATACGCGGGCGAATGGTTAACCGAGTGTGGGGCGACCCCTCAGAGCAGTTGCACCAGCGCCACGATGCCTCGGATTTTGATCTGAAAACCCAGGACAAAATCGCACCAGAGAGCGGCGCTTAACATCAGCAAGGTCACGGCCAACGCTTAGGCCGCTGGCAGCAACTCGTCCGGCCCGTGGATACTGCGGATCAGCCCTCGCTTGAGCGCTGCCGAAGCACCGAACTCGCGACGGGTATAGATCCACTCAGTGGCTTGCATTGGCCAACCAGTCCCGTAACTCGCTCGGCAGCAATCCTGTCCACCGGCGCAGGGAACGCCGGAAATTAGCCCTATCATTGAAGTTAAGGTATTGCGCTATCTCATCGCTGGCGTAGCCGCGACTCTGATAGAGTTCAATCGTTACACTGGCGCGAGCCCGATCAAGTTGCTGCTGAAAACCTGTGCCGTGTTTGTGCAATTTGCGCTTGAGTGTGGCCGGGCTCATGCCAAAGGTCTTGGCTACTCCTTCCAGCCGCAGCGGCTGACGGACGTGTTCCACTAGATAGTCATGCAGGCCATCCAGCAGACTGCGCTCGGCTGGCAGAGCATCCAGCATGGCCAGCCCTTCCTGTTCTGCTACCTGGCCAGCAGTGACCGAGGAGCTGGCCCAGGACTGATGCAGGAAGCTGCGGGGTAGACACATCTGATTTAATGGGCAAGCAAAACGCAATTCCTCGCCCAGATGCATCCAATACTGCTCGATATAGCGCGGCTGGTCGCAGGCAAGATAGAATACCCATGGCAACCGCTGCCCGGACAGCCACTGGCTCATACCGGTCACCGCAGCCATGCTCGCCTCGATAAGAAACATGACCTGCGCGTCAGCGCCAAAGCTATCGCCCCACTCCAGCCAGACATATTGCTCATCAATGCGCAACCGTAGCCGCAACAATGGCCAGAGCAGCGGCTGCAGACGCACCAGCCGTTCCAGCGCTTCCAGCAAGTTGGCAGCAAGACGCAGGGCATGGCTGGCCGAGCCGTAGTGCCCTGGCAACCACTGTTGTCCGATCAGGAAGCTGCTGTCATCGGCCGGGAGTTGCTGCTGAAAATTACTGATAAGGCGCAGAAACTGCTGCGGGCTGATCAGCCGATTACCAGTAAGAATGTCCTCGTAAAAAAGCCCAGAGCCCTGTAACAAACGGTGGACATTCACGCCCCGGCCCAGCGCCAGATCGATCAGGCTGGCGGGCTGATAGTGCGCCGGGATAAAGCGTGTATCGCACTCCAGCCAGCTGCCGCCCCATTCGAATTTATCCATAACGCACCGTCAGGTTTTGTTTGGCTCGGGCCATGATGATGTGCAGCCGATGCAGCAGATCATGCGGGCGCAGATTGAGCAACATGAGCTGGGTCAGTACCTGCAAAAAGCGGTCGCCCTCGGCGTGGCCGCATTCGCGATTTATCTGGGAGAAGGTGTCCACATCCAGCATGATCAGTGACATTGGTATTTTGTCTCTCGCCGCATCAGCCAACGCCATTTGCAGCTGTGCCCGCAGGTAGTTGGCATCCCCCTGCGAGGTCAACTTGTCGACCTGGCAATGCTCACGGAACAGGCGCTCGCGGTTACGCATCTGCTCGTTGATCGCCAACTGCTCCTGATGACAGTGATAGATGCTCAGCATCATCAGCATGAAATCGATCGGCATGGGCCTCGACTCAAGCCAGCCGTCCCACGTAACGGTGTTTGGTAACGCAACAAATTCCTCAACACTGCCCATGAACTGGCTGAAAACAGGCAAGCCAGACCCATGAACAGCAGATTGGTGACATAGCCAGCCGATCGACTCTTGAGCAACAGGTCGGTATTGGCCGCGACCAGCAGCAGGGTCAGCTTTATACGATGGGTGGCAAGCATAGACGTCATGGCAATCCTCCTTACTGCCGCCCAGCTAAGCAGCTGGATGTGACAGTCAGGTGACAGACAGGGGAGTCATATCAGCTCAAGGGAGTGTCACTGCGCGCCTAATGCCTTGGCGAGCCCCACGCTATAGCGAGCCCCTAAGGTAAAAAGCTACCTCTCATCCCACAGGGCAAACCCATAAGATGCGGCAATCCAAGTCTGCAGCCAGCACCAACACTGAGGATGACTTACGCCCAGCCATCGACCTACCAGACAATGTCAAATCAGCTCAAAACTGGCCACTTATAGCGCCGACCAAACCTTTTAACTGCCTTGACCCACAACATAGTCACATAACTGACATATGCCGTACCTAAGATTCATCCCCAGAACGGCCCCGCCAACGGCCGCATACTGCAGGAGAAGAACAATGTCTGTGCAATTCGCTACCGCCCGAAGTACCGGGTTTCGTCTCAGCGCTCTGGCGCTGGCTATCGCCGTCAGTATTCCGGTTGCTGCGCAGGCGCAGCAACCGGAAGTGGTTGATGTCATCGGTCAGGCCGCGCAACTGGAGCAGGCGCTGGATGATCAGCGCCGCGCCAGTACCATCAAAAGCGTGGTGCACGCCGACGGCATCGGTCAGCTGCCGGACGATAACGCCGCCGAGGCATTGCAGCGCATCCCCGGCCTGTCGGTCGAACGCGACCAGGGTGAAGGCCGCTTTGTACGGGTACGAGGCCTGGGCTCGGACCTGAACAGCGTGACCATCAACGGTACTCTGGTGCCGGCGCCGGAAGATGACCGCAGAGCCGTGGCCATGGACGTGCTGCCCAGCGAACTGGTGCAGTCACTGTCGGTGGTCAAGACGCTGACACCGGATATGGACGCCAACTCCCTGGGCGGCACCATCGAGGTGGAAAGCCTGTCGGCCTTCGACCATGACGGACTGTTCTACAGCCTCAGCGCCGACGTAAGCCACGACGAGAACACCAGCAAGAACAGCCCCAAGCTGTCCGGCGCCTTCAGCAACCGCTTCAGCATTGGCGACGGCGTGGATAACTTCGGTGTCGCCGCAGCCCTGAGCTGGCAGGAACGCGAGTTCGGCTCGGACAACGTGGAGACCGGCGGCGCCTGGGACTTTGATGATGGCGACCGGCTGGAAGAGGTCGAGCAGCGCCGCTATGACATCACCCGCGAGCGCACCGGTCTGGGCCTCAACCTGGATTACCGCCCCGATGAGCACAGCGAGGTGTGGTTCCGCAGTCTGTATAGCCGCTACAAGGATGATGAAGTGCGCCAGGGTCTGGTGACCGAATTTGGCGATCCGCAGCTGTCCGGCGAATTGGGCGACGCGGAAGTCGCTCGTGAACTCAAGGCCCGGGAAGAAACCCAGGAAGTGAAAAGCTTCGTGTTCGGCGGCAAGCGCCAACTCGGCGATTGGGGCGTCAGCGCCCAGGCCGGTTACAGCAAGGCCGGTGAAGACAGCCCCGGCGGCATCGGTAACGCTGCCTTCGAAGCCGATGACGACTTCGGCAACGTCGGTTACAACGGCACGCGCAAACCCCGTCTCAGCGCCGGCGCCGATCTGTATGACGCCAACAACTTCAGTTTGACCGAAGTGGAATGGGAAAAGCAGGAAACCACCGATACCGAGAAGAACATCAAGCTCGATCTGACCCGCGACTTCTACCTGAGCGGCCTGCCCTCGCAACTGGCCTTCGGCGGCAAGCTCAGCCGCCGGGAGAAGGACAATGACCTGGATATCTGGGTTTATGAGGACTTCGATGAGCTGGGTTTCAGCGATGCGCAATTGAACCTGTCGCAGTTCAGCCGCGGCAGCACCGATTACGGTCTGGGCCGCTTCGGGCCGCGTATTTCCGACAGCGCGGTGAAGAATCTGATCAGCGGCTTGGATCGGGCGGACTTCTATGATGAAGAAGAGTCGCGCATCAACGACTTCACCATCGAAGAAGACATCAACGCCGCCTACGTGATGAACACTGTGGATATCGACGACCTGCGCATCATCGCCGGCCTGCGTTACGAAGGCACGCGCATCAAGGCCCGCGGTACCGGTCTGGATCAGGGCGAATTTGTCGCCAATAACACCAATGACAAGTACGACCACTGGCTGCCGGGCTTGCATGCCATCTATCAGCTCAACGACAGCACGCAGATCCGCGCCGCCTGGACCAACAGCGTGGTGCGCCCGACCTTTGGCCAGCTGTTCCCCGGCTTTGTGCTGGATGACGACGAGGCCGAATTCGGTAATCCGAACCTCAAGCCGCTGGAATCGAGCAACTTCGACCTGGGGATAGAACACTACATGGGTCGCGCCGGTGCGGTCTCGGCCTTCGTGTTCTACAAGGACATCGACAACTTCATCTATACCGCGGACGTGGCCGGAACCGGTGACTATGTCGGCTTCAGCGAGGCGCTCACCTCGGTCAATGGCGACAGCGCCACCGTCTACGGGCTGGAGCTGGCCTACTCGCAGAAGTTCAGCTGGCTGCCCTCACCCTGGAATGGCCTGCTGATCAATGCCAACACCACCTTCACCCACTCCGATGCGGACATCGAACAGTTCGACCCCGATCTGGGCGCGATGCGCAGCCGCAGCATTCGTCTGCCGGGCCAGTCGGATGTGACCGGCAACCTGACCCTTGGCTGGGAGAACGACAAGCTCAGCCTGCGCCTGTCCGGCAACTACAAATCCAACTATCTGGATGAGGTCGGCGACGTGCTGGATGCCCGTTACGACTACAAGGTGGACGACCAGCTGTTTGTCGACTTCAGCGCCGGTTACTTCCTGCGCGACAACCTGCAGGTGTTCTTCGAGGCGCAGAACATCACTGACGAGTCCTACTACGTCTACACCGGCAAGAGTCGCTACAACGCCCAGTACGAGGAATACGGGCCCAGTTACAAGATCGGCCTGACTCTCACGCACTTCTGATCCGGCAGGGGTGGCAGGCGCTCTGCCTGCCACCACGCTCTCAGTCCTCTTATCAATACGGAAACCTTCATGCAGCGATACCTTCTTAAACCCCTCGCCGCGCTGGCCCTGTCCAACCTACTGCTGGGTTGCTCCAACGCCGACTCCAGCACTGCATCACCCGTCGACAGCGCCAATACAGCGACCCAAACCGACCTGCAGCATTGGGAACCTAACCATGCCGCACGAGCCGAATCCTGGCAACTGCTGCCTAACGATCAACGACTGGCCGCCGATGCCGAGGGCATCTGGCTACTCGATGCCAAGGGTAACCGCCTCGCCCAGCACCCCGGCCATTTCTACAGTTTAGATGTACGCCAACAGGACGATCAACTGCTGATCGCCACCACCCAGACCAGCAGCCAGCAACCGACATTGCTGCGCGCCGAAGCAGGCAATCTTCACCTGCATCAGCAACTGGTGTTGTCTGCCACGACCTACCGCATCGAGAACCTCTGCCTGTATCAGGACGAGTCGCACAATCTGCACCTGTTCGTGATCGGCGAGGAAGGCATGGGCGACCAGTGGCTGGTCGGCAACCCCCGCGGCCTGCTGGATACCGCCGCCCATGTACGCAGCCTGCGCCTTCCGCCCGAAAGCGAGCATTGCGCGGTGGATGACCAGCAGCACCTGCTGTATGTCAGCGAGGAAAGCGTCGGCATCTGGGCCTATGGCGCCCACCCGGAAGCCGAGCAGAGCCGCCAGCCGGTGGATATGGTCGAGCCCTTCGGCGGCATGAAAGACATGGTTGCCGGGCTGGCTGCGGTACCCGGTGGGCTGCTGGCGCTGGATGCCGACGCCCGGCAACTGCACCGTTATCGCCTGACCGAAGAGGGCTGGGACAGTCTGGAGCCCGTCGCACTGGACGGGACTGTAGAGCCGGAACGTATCGCCGTGCAAAGCGCCGAAGGCCGGCACCAGTTGCTGCTGGTTGATGGAGACGACGGCAAGCTCTACCAGACCCGCATCGACTGGCCGGTCGACACCCTACCCGCCGCTGCCAAGGTACCGGTAGTGTTGCCCACCGTACAGACCGAGCTGATTCCCAGCCCCGGAGACGCCGCCGATGACCCGGCTATTTGGCTGCACCCCAGTGATCCGACTGCGTCCCGCGTGCTGGGCACCGACAAACGCAATGGCTTAGCTGTATACGACCTCAACGGCAAGCAACTGCAGTACCTGCCGGTCGGCCGACTGAACAACGTCGATGTGCGCCACGGCTTCCAGCTGGGAGAGCAACAAGTCGATCTGGCGGTAGCCAGCAACCGCGACCACAACAGCCTGCATATATTTGCCATTAATCCCACCAACGGCCAGCTCAGTGAACTGGGCCAGATTGCCACTGCGCTGCCGGACATTTACGGCTTCTGCATGGGCCAGAGCAGTGACGGTGTCATGTACGCCATTGCCAACGACAAGGACGGGCGCTTTGTGCAATACCGACTGGACGGCAGCCAGGGCGAACTTAAGGGCGCGTTGGTGCGTGAGTTTGCCGTCGCCACCCAACCCGAAGGCTGCGTAATGGATGACCTGCGTCAGCGCCTGTTTATCGGTGAGGAAGGCGAAGCCGTCTGGGCACTGGATGCGGGTGAAAACGCCTCCACCGAAATGACTCAGGTCATCGGCGTTGATACGCCAATCGAGGCCGATATCGAAGGCCTGGCCCTCTATCAGCATCCCAAGCATCCCTACCTAGTGATCTCTAGCCAGGGCAACGACAGTTACGTCATTGTCGATGCCGAACCGCCTTACCAACTGCGCGGCAGTTTCCGCATCGGCCTCAACAGCGCGCTAGGTATTGATGGCGTGTCCGAAACCGATGGCTTAGAAGTCACCTCAGCCAACCTCGGCGGGCAATGGAGCCAAGGCATGCTAATGGTGCAGGACGGACGCAAACGTATGCCTGAAGGCAACCAGAACTACAAATTTGTGCCATGGCAGAGCATTGCCGACGCATTACAACTCGACTAATGGAGAACCTACCCTTGCCTATACCGACAACACACAGCATGTCACCTTGGACACTGATCGCTGACGCCAGCCTGCTGGTGCAACTGGTTATGTTGATCCTAGTCTTGGCCTCAATCATCTCTTGGTTTCTGATTGTTCAGCGCAGCAGCCTGATGAGCTCCGCAGGGAATTCGCTGACGCGCTTCGAACAGAGCTTCTGGAGCAAAGGCACTAATTTGGGCCAGTTATACCAGACGCAAACAGCAGAAACCCCAGGCGTGGAAGGCATTTTCCACGCCGGCTACCATGAGTTCGCCCACCTGAGTGATCAGGAAAGCGAGCCCGACGCGGTCATGGAAGGTGTCCAGCGTGCCATGCGCGTGGCCATTTCCCGAGAAGAGGAACGACTAGAAAAACACCTGCCGTTCCTTGCCACGGTCGGCTCAGTCAGCCCTTATATCGGCCTATTCGGGACCGTATGGGGCATCATGAACTCCTTTATTGGTCTGTCCCAGACCGAGCAGGCTACCTTGGCGGCGGTCGCTCCGGGCATCGCTGAAGCTCTGATCGCCACCGCCATTGGCCTGTTCGCTGCAATTCCTGCAGTGATCGCCTACAACCGTTTTGCTGCCCGCAGTGAAGGGCTGATCAGCCGCTATTACACCTTCGCCGAAGAGTTCTCGACCATCCTTCATCGCCGACTGCACAACCGGAAGGGGAGCTAAGCCATGCGCCCGGTTCGGAGAAAGCTGCGGCCCAATGCAGAAATGAACGTGGTGCCTTATATCGACGTGATGCTGGTGTTGCTGGTGATCTTCATGGTCACCGCACCAATGATCACTCAAGGCATCCAGATCGAACTGCCGAAGGTCGCCAGCGAAGCCATGCCCAACAATGATCCGCTGAATATCGTCACCCTGTCGATTGATGATCAGGGGCATTACCACTGGAACGAGGGTGACACGGTGAATACCGAAGACTACAGCGACAGCAGCGAGTCGTTGGAAGAGATGCGCCAACACATCAGTGCGTTGGTTGTTGCCCGTCCCGAGACCCAGGTATTTATCCGTGCCGACCGCCACGCCGATTACGGTCTGGTGATCGAAGGTATGGCCGCCCTGCAACAGGGTGGCATCAGCCGCCTGGGTCTGATCACTGAGGCCCCCTGACAACATGAACAACCTGATCCCTAACCCCGCCCCGCTTTCACGCCGTCGCCCGGAGCACTGGCTGGCATCAACGCTGGCCACCGGCCTGATACATGGCGTCGCCGTGTTGATGCTCTGGCACAGCTGGTCGCCGCAGGCCCCACCCAGCGCACCACAGACGGTGATGATTACCCAGCTAGTCACTCTGCCCAGTCCAACGCCGGAGCCAGAACCTGAGCCTGTACCGGAGCCAGCGCCTGAGCCAGAACCGGTTGTCGAAGCCCAGCCTAAACCACCCGAACCACAGATCGATCAGGGGGAAATCGCCCGTAAGCGACTGGAGCAACAGCAGCAGCGCGTGCAAGAAGAGCAACAACGGCTCGCCCAGCGACGCTTGGAGCAACAGCGACAACAAGAACGCGAACAACTGGCCCGCCATGAACAACAGGAACGTGAGCTGGCCGAACAACGCGCCCGCGAGCAGCAACGGCTGGCTGCCGAAGCCCGTGCGCTAGCCGACGCAGACGCTGCACGCCGCGCCGCTGAACAAGCCGCCATTGCCCAGTACCAGCCAATCAGCAAGAAGCCGCCGGCCTACCCGCGCCGCGCACTGGATAGCGGGAAGGAAGGAGACTGCACAGTGACCTACACGGTGACTCGTGAGGGCCGGGTAAAAAACCCGCAGGTAGTCGATGGTGCCTGTGACGACCCGATGTTTGAGCGCCCCTCACTGAACGCCGCCAACAGTTTCCATTACCAGCCGCGCCTGATTAACGGCCAGCCGGTGGAGGTATCCGGTATCCGCAACACCTTCCGCTATCGCATCCAATGACGGAGAGAACATGAGACAGAAACATCAGCATTACCACGCCGACCTCGCTGCGGTAGACGATCGCCGGCTCAACCCCAGTCAGGCCGCCGATCTGGACACCATCATTAGTCGCAGTCGCCGTCAGGTTCTCAAAGGTGGGTTGGCACTGGCCGCCTTTGGCCTGTTTGGCAGCAGTCTGTTTGGTTGTCAACGCCGTCCAGGCGTCCCAACAGGCAATCCGCTGCTGGGCTTTACCGGTGTTGCAGCGCAAACCTCGCCAACCTTCGACCAGGTTTTGGTAGCCGACGGCTACACCGCCCGGCCGTTCTTTAGCTGGGGCGATGCGGTGCTGGACAACGCCCCCGCGTGGCTGGAGGACGCCTCCCAGAACTGGCAGGCGCAACTGCTGCAGGCCGGGGATAACCACGACGGCATGCACTTCTTCCCCTTCGAGGAGGCGCCCAACGAACATGGCTTGCTGGTGCTCAACCACGAATACATCAATCCCACCTTGCACCCCGATGGCCTGACCTTTACCCAGCTGGAAGACGGTCGGCGCCAGCGGCCAATCAATCAAGTGCGCAAGGAGCAGGCCGCCCACGGCGTCAGTGTGCTGGAAATCCGCCGCGATGCCGAGGGCCAGTGGCAACGGGTAGCAGGCTCACGCCTGCACCGGCGCATCAGTGCGCTCACCCCGATGGCCATCAGCGGCCCGCTGGCCGGGGACCCGCGCATGCGCACCGTTAGCGACCTCGCCGGCACCGACGTGTTGGGCACGCTGAACAACTGCTCCATGGGCGTGACGCCCTGGGGCACCTACCTGACCTGTGAAGAGAACTTTCACAACTACTTCGTCAACCGCGACGCCGCCGACCATGCGGCACGCCCGACCCATCAGCGCTACGGCATTAGCCAGGGCCAGCACAGCGCCTATTACGCATGGGAGTCGGTGGATCCGCGCTTTGACGCCACACCCGACCCCAGCGCGGACTATCAGGGCCATGTGAACGAGCCCAACCGCTTCGGCTGGGTCGTGGAAATCGACCCCTTTGACCCGGACAGCAAACCCATCAAGCGCACCGCCATGGGCCGTTTAGGTCGGGAATGCTCGGTTGTCTCGCTAGGCGATGACGGCCGCATGGCGGTCTACTCCGGTGACGACGCCCGGGGCGAATACGTATGGAAATTTGTGCCCGACGGTCGCCATGACGCCAGCAACCCCAGCGCCAGCCGCCAACTGCTGGATAGCGGCACCCTGTATGCCGCCCGTTTCGATGAGAATGGAGCGGGAGTATGGCTGCCACTGATCTGGGGCGAGCACGGCCTGACCGATGACAACGGCTTCGCCGATCAGCAGGCCGTCCTGCTCAACGCCCGTGGTGCTGCCGATATCCTCGGCGCCACACCGATGGACCGTCCAGAATGGGTCGCCGTGCACCCGGTCAGCCGCGAGGTGTATATCACCCTGACCAACAACAGCGACCGCGGCAGCCGCTTCCCGCTGGACGCCGCCAACCCCAGAGCCAACAACCAGCACGGCCAGATCATACGCTGGCGCGAAGCTAATACCGACCCGACCGCCACCACCTTCGAGTGGGATGTGTTCTTGCTCGCTGGCGATCAGCCCGGCGCCACAGACGCTGACAACCAGCCGCTGCCAGACAACCTGATCGGCAATATCAATGGCGACATTTTTTCCTCACCGGACGGCCTAGCCTTCGACGGCGCCGGCCGTCTGTGGATCCAGACCGACTCCGACGAAGAGGCGGCTCACACGGTCAATACTGGCTGTAACCAACTGCTCTGCGCTGATCCGCAGACTAAAGAAGTACGTCGCTTCCTGGTCGGTCCACGGGGGGGCGAGATTACCGGTATTACCTGGACGCCCGACTATCGGACTCTCTGGATCAACATCCAGCACCCTGGCATCAGCTATCCGGCCAGCGACGGCCACAGCCGTCCCCGATCCACCACCGTGATTATTACCCATGACCAGGGCCAGGTGATTGGCAGTTGATCACTTCCATGGGCTACCGCCCCAATCCAGCCTTTGCCAATGCCAGCGCCCTGCCAATGGATTACTTCAGCGTTGCGCGCTTCGTAATGACAATAGGGGGCGATGATTGGAAAAAATTCACGTCCCCAGGCTATTGCGAGCCACTGGTGGCGGCAATCCAGCACGCGCCTTTGCACCAATACCAAGTCACCTACTATAAGGAATAAACATGAAACTCCGCACCCTGCTACCCACCTGCCTACTACTGGCCAGCGCGTTGGCGCCCACCCTGACCAGCGCCGCCGAACCGGTGCTGCGCTTCGCCATCCTCGGCGACGCCGAACCCAAACCCAAGGCCGAATTCCCTGGCGTGTCCGCCGCCGTCGGCCACGTCAACCACCTGACCGACACCCTCAATCTGGACTTTGTCATCGGCGTCGGTGACATCGCCCACAAGGGCACCGAACTGCAATACGAAGCCGTCACCCCGGTGCTACAACGCCTGACCCTGCCGTTCTACCCGATCATGGGCAACGAAGAACACGGCTCCACCGTCGAGCGTTATATGCAATACGCGCAGCGCTGGAATGAAGGCAAGGTAGAAATCGAGGGGCCCAGCTACGTCAAGGAGTTCGAGCAACTGGCACTGGTCATGGCTTCGCCCGATGAAGGCCGGGACTTCAACGATCAAGGCGTCGCCTGGGTCAAACAGCAGATCCAGCAACTGCATCCCAAGCCGGTACTGCTGGTCGTACATGGTGCGCCCGCTGGCACCTACCCCGAACGTGCCGACAAGGGCATCCACCACCCCGGCTTTGCCGAGGTCAGCGCCCAACCCAACCTGATCGCCATGATCTCCGGCGACCTGCACATGGATCTGGAGCGCAGCGAACACTCCAAACAGATCAACGGCGTGCATCACCTGCACATCCCTGCACTGGAACGCACCAAGGTCCCGGATGAAGACCACCACGTGCCGATGTTCCGCGTATTGACGGTTATGGATGACAACCAAGTGATTGTGGATACCTACCAGGTCGGACTGGATGGCCCGCTAGAGCGGCATGACTATCGCTTTAAACTGGAGCGAGCAGTGCAGAAGTAGTGCCCGGCAGCCCTCCGACAGTCTTTGCCCGACTGTCGGTTCCTGAAATTAAAGAGCCAAGCCATTTGAATGATCGTTATCCCACGGATGGACTCATCGCCTGTGTTCGAGCCATACGAGTACACAGTGCAACCGAAAAGGCATCGCAAAACATAAATCCGGCACGTAACCACAACGCAGATACAAAAAAGCCCCGCATTTCTGCGAGGCTTTCTTTGATATGGTGCCGGCACCAAGAGTCGAACTCGGGACCTACTGATTACAAGTCAAAATGCCAAGCACCCCTTTTTAAGGGTTGAAAACTCCTCACATACTCAGGTTTAAAAGCACCTCTCAGATTTCTTTCTGTGAGGTAGTCATGAAAAAAGTAGCTGTTATTTCCACTAAAGGTGGCGTAGGTAAAACCACAACAGCAGTCAACTTAGCAGCTATTGCTGCCGATGCAGGGAAACGCGTCCTGCTTCTTGACTTAGATATTCAACCAACTCTGTCCAGTTATTTCCACCTAGAAGCTGAAGCTGATGGTGGCATATTTCAGCTCGTTGGCTTCAACGAGACTCGCCACAGCGAAATCATCTCCGGCACCTCCATACCGAATCTTCATGTCATCAAGTCAAATGATGATCAGGGCCAGCTGAACAGTCTGCTACTTAACGCTGCTGACGGTCGCCTACGACTTCTCCGTTTACTGGAAGCATTTAAAGACGATTACGACTTGGTTGTCATGGACACCCAAGGCGCACGCTCCGTCACGCTCGAAATGGCACTGCTGGCAGCTGACACCGCAATCTCTCCAATTATCCCGGAGCTACTCGCAGCACGTGAGTTTCGGCGTGGAACCATAGCGCTGTTTGATGAGCTTAGTAGCTATCAATACATGGGTATTCAGCTGCCAGAGTTGCAGGTCTTTATCAACAGAGCCGATGCAGTCACAACTGATGCACGATTGATTACAGAAAACCTGCACAGCACATTTGATGGTGATTCAGGCATTCGCGTACTCAACACATCTGTTCCCAACCTAGCCTCGTACCGACGCGCAGCAAGTCTTTCAATGCCTGCCCACCGAATTGAAACACGCAAACCGTCAGGCAGAAAAGCTCCGTCAGCATTGGAAACAATGACTGCACTGGCCATTGAGCTTTTCCCAGAGTGGGCAGATGACTTTCGACAGCTGACCCCAGAGAAAGTAAACAGCATGTTCGATGCTTCTACGCTTGCTCAGTTTGAGGCTGGGGAAGGTAGCGAATGACTAATTTATCCTCATCTACACCCTACTCGTTCGAAGCAGAACACGCCGTACTAGGCGGACTGATTCTGGACAACCAGACCTGGGACCTCATTGCCGGAGTGCTTAACGAGTCGGATTTCTTTCAGTTTAACAATAGGCAGCTATTCAAACTGATCCGCGAACTTTCTGAGCGCAGCGAGCCTTTTGATGTCATAACCATTTCCGAACTTGCCATGCAGCGCGAGATGGGCGATCAGGAGTTTTTGGCCTATGTCGGTGAAATCTGTCTCAACACCCCTTCTACTGCAAACATTGAAGCCTACCGCGACATTGTTCGAGAGCGCTCACAGCTGCGACGACTGATCAAGATTGGCCATGATTGCACCCGCCTAGCCAGCTCTAAAGAGGCTATCAGTGAAGATGTACGTGAGGAAATTGAGCGGGAGCTGTTCACGCTTTCGTCCGAATCAGCCAGCAATTTTACCGACCTCCGGGCGGTCATGTTGGAGGTGATTGATGAAGTGGATTTCGCCGTTCAAAACAACATCAGCTTACTAGGCCTAGACACTGGACTGATCGACCTAAACAACCTTACTGGTGGTTGGTTTACAGGTCTCAACATACTTGCCGCAAGGCCTTCAATGGGAAAAACAGGTCTGTGTCTCAGATTCATCCAAGCAGCTTTAGACACATTACCTAAAGAACAAACCGTCCAATTCTACAGCTTGGAAATGCCCTCAAAACAAATTGCATACCGGCTTGCAGCTTTAATCGGCAAGCTCAACATGCAGAAGCTTCGAAGCGGGAAACTTGACGATGAAGGCTGGGCAAAATTAGCCGCAGCCGTTGCTAAGATTAACGAATTGCGCGATCGCCTAGTCATCGACGATGACAGCCACATGAACCCGTCAAAACTTCGTTCAAAAGCACGCCGAGCAGCAAGGCAGTTTGGGAAGCCTGGGCTCATTGTGGTTGATTATCTTCAGCTCATGCACTCATCCCAGAAACGTGAAAACCGCAATCTTGAAGTTGCTGAAATTTCAGGCGGTCTCAAAGCCTTATCCAAAGAAATGGACTGCCCAGTGATCGCTTTGTCACAGCTTAACCGCAGCGTCGAGAACCGTCCCAACAAGCGGCCAAACAACAGCGATCTTCGGGACTCTGGCTCCCTTGAGCAAGATGCCGATCTCATCATGTTCATTTACCGAGACGAGTACTACAACGAGGATTCGGATGAGAAAGGTATTGCAGAAATAATTCTAGGTAAAAACCGGAACGGCCCAACCGGCGTTGTCAGAGCTGCATTCATTCCAGATCAGATCCGGTTTGACAACCTTAACTACGCCAACATGGAAGGGGGGCGAGGATGAACAGCAAAGATATTATTACATTCACAATCGAGTGTAGCTTGCCCAGTTTCTCCAGCTTTATCGACATACTGGAAAGCCAGCAAAACAAAAGCAATCTGTACGATCGAAAAATTATTCGCGCAACCAAGCATCAAGGCAATCTGGTGCGTAGTCGCTGTGTTGTCTGTCTTTTCGGAGTAACGGATAGCTTTACTGTGCTGGGCTGTATCGCAAGACA
>SMES01000057.1_pt1 | contig 19251 bp, 11 predicted proteins | sample 2456241 | NCBI WGS metagenome assembly SMES01 (sample SAMN10132598, study PRJNA489261) | soil metagenome | isolation source: day1 antibiotic-silty clay loam soil | place: USA | reverse complement strand
CTAACTTGAGCTTGTGTAAAGTGCATAATCTTGATTTTTTGTTGTAATTAAATCAAAGATACTAAGTTGTACTTTACACACTTTTAGGGACAGTATCTTGTAAGTGAATTTGTAATTGACACAAACGGAAAGGGTATAGATGTTAAAGCATCAGGGTCACATAGAGTTATGAACGAACACGTTTTAGAAATTATTAAATCCCTACCAGATTTTAGACCAGGAACCATCAATGAAAAACCGACAAAAGTATCGCATAGAATTCCTGTGAATTTTGTAGTTGAGCATTAAAATGAACTGTAATAGCCTTGTGTGAGAAATAGGATAAATCACTGCTATGGCTGATTTTTTAGACGTTTAACTTGTGAATAATCCAAAAAATATTGTTTATTTTAAGCTTTACTTCTTATTATATTAAATACCACCCTTCGAGAACCTCAGGGTTCGTCCTTTAAGAGCCTCAGGGTTCATCTTATAGTCCGAGGGCTGAGGTTCTCGAAGCCCGCATTTTATAATAACAAATAACACTTACTGAACTCAAGATATGAGCATAGAATAAAGTGCATTTAAAAACAATACTAAACATTATAAAATTCTAAACCTCACTTCCCACGACCCTGCAATATCACACGAACAGTATAAATCATGATTTTAACATCCATTAATAGAGAGCAGTTTTCAATATAGAGTAAATCATACTTCATCCGTTCAGTCATCTCTTCGATACTTTCCGCATAACCATATTGCACCATACCCCAAGAAGTTAAACCAGGTTTTACTTGATGTAATAATTTATAATGTGGATGCGTGACAATGATTTGATCTATAAAGTGCTTTCGTTCAGGACGAGGGCCGACTAAAGACATGTCGCCTCTTAGGATATTAAAAAACTGAGGAATTTCATCTATCCGCCATTTTCTCATGATGCGTCCCCATTTCGTAATTCTTGGATCATCATCAGAACTTAATAATGGACCATGTTTTTCAGCATCAATAAACATGGATCTGAACTTATAGATATAAAATGGTTTACCATGAAGTCCGATCCTTTCTTGTTTGTAAAATATAGGTCCGGGTGAAGATAACCTCACTTTTAAAGCTGCAAATAAATAGAGTGGTGATAAAATTAAAATGGCAACAGAACTTGCAAAAATATCTATCGCTCTTTTGAACACTTTTTGCCAATCTGGTAAAAGTTGAGGATTGATAGTGATTAAAACAGGTGCTAAAATATTTCTGGTACGCACCGAACCGGAAATCAAATCATATAAATCGGGTAAGGCTTTAACCGTAACACCAGAATAGCTTAATCTGATCATAATTTCCTCTAATAACTTATGTGAATTAGAATGAATCGCTAAAACAACGGTATCTACTTCATGATTTTGAATCACAGTCTCCAATTCTTCCAAGCTTCCTAAGAAAGGAAAAGCCAAGTCTTCTTGTAAGGCTTCATTTTCAATATTGATATAACCGATGAGTTGCGTTTCGGGTTGAGGATTTTGAGCAGTGAGTTCTTTAAAAACTTCTGTGATTTCACCATTACTGCCGACCACAAGTGTGGGATATTGAACGCGTCCTTGAATTAAATGCTTTTTAACCCTGCTTAAAATGATTAAACGAGTGAGTAAAGTAATCGAAATATGAACTAAGAAATACCAACTGGTGATTTTGAAAAAGTATATAAACTGATCGGTATCATTAGCAAAAGCAATCATACCAATGATTAAACTTCCGAGTAAACCACTAACAAAAGTGAGAAAAGTTTCTTGCAACCTCGATTTTTTATATAAATCGAAATAAGTTCCAGAGAATAAATACAAGATCAGCCAACTGATTGGAATAATCAGAAAAGCTAAATAATAATCTCGAACGAAAAAATCTCGATTGGCAGGATAAATTTCAGGGAGTACCTCATGTAAAACCGTTTGTCTATAAAACCAAAATATAATCCAAGCAATCACAGCACTTAAATAATCAGATACTGCATACAGTCGCAGCATGGTCTTCTTTAAAGGTTTATTTTGGGGTTGATTTGGCATAGTTAAACTCGTGCAAATACTTAATAATGATTAAATGTGCGGTGCTACAAATTCTAAATGATGATTGATTTTATCTAAAACTTGATAGGCTACATCAATGGCTTTCATGCCATCATAAGCATTTACTTTAACCGGTTGATCTGCCAAAATTGATAAAGTGAAATCAGCTAACTCTTGCTGAATCGCATTGCTTTCTTTGGTAACGGGTTGACTCACCGAAATGGTTTTTTCATCGCCGCTCGGTAATTGTATTTTAAAATCTAAAGGATTAGGCTTGCTGTCAGCATCTTTCATACGAATCACTTCGCTTTTTTTCTCTAAAAAATCAATACCAATGTAAGCGTCCTTTTGGAAAAGTCGCATTTTACGCATTCTTTTTAAAGAAATTCTACTGCTTGTAAGATTGGCTACACAACCATTTTCGAATTCGATACGCGCATTGGCAATATCTGGAGATTGACTCATCACCGCCACGCCATTCGCCGAAATTCGCTTCACAGGCGCTTTCACTAAATATAATAAAATGTCAATATCGTGAATCATTAAATCCATGATTACGGAAACATCTGTTCCTCTCGGATTGAAAGGTGATAATCTATGACTTTCAATAAACATAGGTGCTAAAACCGTATGATCTAAAGCTAAAATAGCAGGATTATATCGCTCTACATGACCAATTTGACATTTGACTTTTGCTTCTTCAACCAATTTGACCAACTCCTTAGCTTCGTCTAAGTTTTGCGTCATAGGCTTTTCTATGAATACGTGCTTCCCTTTCTGAACCGTTAGTTTTGCCCAATGAAAGTGACTGATCGTCGGACTTACAATATCAATCGCATCACAAGCTTCAATGAGGGATTCGCCACTTTCAAATGCAGGAACGTTAAATTCATTCGCAACCGATTGGGTACATGCAGCATCTGTATCAAAAATGCCAACAACTTCTGCACCAGGAATGGTTAACCATTGTTGTAAATGAATTTTTCCTAAATGGCCTAAGCCAATGATTCCTACCTTTAACATATTCGTGAGCAGCTTTTAAATTATACGTTATAACGTCGTATAGTTAAAAATAATGCACAAAGTTAAGTATATTTACTATGGATAAAGTATCTAAATATGGAAGAACACATAAAATTCATGAATCGTGCGATAGAATTAAGTAGAAAGCATTCTTTTGAAGGAGCGGGTGGACCTTTCGGTTGCGTGATTGTCAAAGATGGACATATAATTGCGGAAGGGTGGAATGCAGTCGTTTCGAAAAATGATCCCACGGCTCATGCGGAGATGGAAGCGATTAGAAAAGCGGGTAATGTTTTAAATTCTTTTTCTTTAGAAGGTTGCGTTTTATATACTTCTTGTGAACCTTGTCCTATGTGCTTATCAGCCATTTATTGGTCAAGAATTAAGGAAGTTTATTTTGGGAATTCTCAAACTGAAGCTCAGAAAATTGAGTTCGATGATCGATTTATTTATGAAGAAATAGCCAAGAAACCCAAAGATCGAAAAATAACCATGTACAGAGTGAATGAACAAGAAGCTTGGGAAGTGTTTGAAGATTGGTTTGCTTGGGATGGGAAAGTACAATATTAACTCATTTTATTTATGTTAGTAAAAGTTTTCGGAAGTGCTGTAATTGGTGTGGATGCTTTAACCATTTCTATAGAATGTGATAAAGCTCCTGGATCTGGCTATTTTATAGTTGGATTGCCTGATAATGCGGTGAAAGAAAGTATTGAGCGTGTTTTAGCCTCGTTAAAGAATAATCAGTATGATCGACCTCGTCAAAAGATTGTGATCAATATGGCGCCTGCTGATTTGAAAAAAGAGGGTGCAGCTTATGATTTAGCAATAGCTATTGGTATGTTAGCTACTACAGAACAAATTTCAGAGGAACACTTGAGTGACTTTGTGATTATGGGAGAATTAGCATTAGATGGTACGCTTCGACCGATCAAAGGGGCTTTACCTATGGCTATTCAAGCGCGAGAAGAAAAATTTAAAGGGTTAATTGTGCCCGCTGAAAATGCCAGAGAAGCCGCTTTAGTCAATAATTTAGACGTTTATGGTTGTCATAATTTAAAAGAAGTCGTTGATTTATTAGAAGGTAGAGGAGATCAAAAACCAATTAAAGTAGATACGAGAGAAGAGTTTTTTGCAGCGATTGATGATTTTGAATTTGATTTCGACGAAGTGAAAGGTCAAGAAAATATAAAAAGAGCTTTAGAAATAGCAGCAGCAGGTGGTCATAATGCTATATTAATTGGTCCGCCGGGAGCAGGGAAAACCATGTTGGCAAAAAGATTGCCTTCTATTTTACCGCCTTTATCTTTACAAGAAGCTTTAGAAAGTACTAAAATACATTCTGTCGTAGGTCGGTTGAGTGCAGGAACAAGCTTGTTGTCTGCTCGGCCTTTTAGGTCGCCGCATCATACGGTAAGCGATGTAGCTTTAGTCGGAGGTGGTGGATATCCACAACCTGGAGAAATTTCCTTAGCACATAATGGCGTTTTGTTTTTGGATGAATTGCCGGAATTCAAAAGAACAGCTTTAGAAGTGATGCGTCAACCTATGGAGGAAAGAAGAGTGACAATCAGTCGAGCCAGAATTAGTGTGGATTTTCCAGCTAATTTTATGTTGATTGCGTCCATGAATCCTTGTCCTTGTGGCTTTTATAACCATCCTGAAAAAGAATGTACTTGTTCACCGATGCATGTGCAACGTTATTTGAATAAAGTTTCAGGTCCTTTATTGGATAGAATTGATTTACATGTAGAAGTGACGCCAGTGCCTTTTAAAGAATTGAGTAGTAAAGAGCGCTCAGAGCCAAGTTATGAAATCAGAGATCGAGTAATTGCAGCCCGAAAAGTACAAGAGGAGAGATTTAAAGAAACGCCAAACATTCATACGAATGCGATGATGGGAAGTAAGCAAATTCAAGCATTTTGTCAGTTAGATCAAGTGAGTGCTCAATTATTGAAAAGAGCTATGGAAAGATTGAACTTATCTGCGCGTGCATATGATCGAATTTTAAAAGTATCTCGAACGATTGCTGATTTAGAGTATAAAGAAAATATTCAAGGAGAGCATGTAGCCGAGGCGATTCAATATCGTAGTTTAGATCGCGATAATTGGGCAGGTTAAATAAAATGAAAATCGAGGGCTTAGTCTTCTGAATCCATTATTTTTGCAAAATGAAATTACCTGGTTTAATGTTTTTATGCTTCTTGATTGTGATGAGCTTTTCTATTAAAAGTTGGTCTCAAGTTACGGAACGTATAGAAAACGATACCTTAACTGTAGAAAATCAAGACACATCGGCTGTTATTAAACAGGTGAAAGTGGAAGAGGATAGTGTCGTGATGAAATATAATACATTAACGCCTAAGCGCGTATCGATGTATGCTGCTTTGATTCCGGGGATGGGGCAATATAAAAATCGTCAATATTGGAAAATGCCTATTGTTTATGTAGGATTAGGTGTAGCGACTTATTTTGTCATTGATAACCGAAAAGAGTATAATTTTTACAGAAGTATATATGCAGGTCGGCTGAGTAATGATCCCGAAGCTTTTCAGAAAATGCCTGAATATAATATGGAAACCATACGTCGAGCAAGAGACTTCTATAGAAAAAACATGGAAATGTCCGTGATTTTTGGCGTTTTAGGTTATGGTGTTCAGATTATTGATGCTTTGATTTTTGCGCATTTAAAAGATTATGATATTTCTGATGATTTATCCCTCCGTTTACAAAGTCCTCAAATGAATCCTCAAGCTATTGGTTTTGCCGTAGCTTTAAAGTTTTAATATGCAACGAATTTTAGCCATAGATTATGGCACAAAGCGATGTGGAATTGCTGTTTCAGATCCTATGCAAATTATCGCACAAGGTTTGACTACAGTACATCCTAATGAATTAATCCCTTTTTTAAATGATTATTTTAAAAAAGAGGTGGTATCCACTATTGTTTTGGGTTACCCTTTAGGTTTAGATGATCAGCCCACAGATAGTACGAAATACGTTGAAAAACTACATCAAAGATTCTTAAGAATATATACAGATAAAGAAGTAGTATTATGGGATGAACGTTATACTTCAAAATTAGCTGTTCAAGCTTTAGTGGCTTCTGGGGTTCGCAAATCTCAAAGAAGAAATAAAGCTTTAGTGGATGAAGTGAGTGCAACCATTATTTTACAAGAATATATGGAGTCTAAAAGATAATTTATCATGAATGGAAAATATAAAACCCTATTTTTTGACTTAGATCACACTTTGTGGGATTTTGATGCAAATGCACATATAGCTTTGCGAGAAATCTATACGACTTATGATTTTGCGTCGAGAGGGATGGCCACTTTCGAGTTATTTCAAGAAAATTACGAACATCAGAATTTATTGTTTTGGGAACGTTTTAGAAATGGGCATGTCGATCGTGAAGCTTTAAGATGGAAACGCTTATGGCATACATTTTTAGATTTTAGAATTTACGATAAAGGATTAGCCAGAGAAGCGAGTGAGCATTATTTGAAATTATTACCTTACCAGACGACTTTAGTGGAGCATGCAGAGCAGGTATTACAACATTGTCAACATCGAGGGTATGAATTGGCGATTATCACCAATGGTTTTAAGGATACACAAAATGTCAAACTCAAAGAAGCGGGTATAGCGCATTATTTTAAAGCGGTGATCACTTCAGAAGATGTGCAACTGGTTAAACCTCATCCAGCTATATTCGTCAAAGCTTTAGATCTGATGCAAACTAAAGCGGAGGAGTCTTTAATGATTGGAGATTGTATTGAAGCAGATGTAAAAGGTGCATACAATGCAAAAATAGATCAGGTTTTTTACAATCCTAAAGGAACGATTGTGGACTTTAAACCCACATTTGATATTCAATCTTTAAACACTTTAATAGAATTTCTATAACTTAGCATAAATAACTATTATTTATTATTAGGAATTAATTAAGGTTTTTGAGAATATAAATCGCTAAAATTAGTGTTTAAATACAGATAAAGCCCAAGGTATAACTAATTATTTGGCAAATTGATTGTAACATTTTTATATGAAAAAATATTTATTGTTGCTGTTTTTACTTTTCTTTTCAACATGGTCGAAAGCAAAGAATGCACCTGGTTTGTCAAGATTTGAGGAAGCATATAACCGTATTTACTTTGAGGTGGCGCCTCACGATATCAATCAAGCTTTATATCTTGCAGATTCTCTTTTAGATCATACCTCAAATGATGTAGAAGTGATAAAGACTTATATGTTAAAAGCCATGATTCATGGAAATGTAGGAGAGTTAAGTAGCGCTCTTATAAATGCAAGCTTAGCGGAAGAGGTTGCAGAAAAAGTTAAGAATACAGAGTGGCAAATGAGGATTGGTGGCTTTATGTCTTCTGTTTTTCATAACGTCGGACTTCATGAAAAAGCATTGGAGCATATTAATAAGATAGAACAACTCAATAAAAATGACCAAAATCCACTTATTCAATTATTTACACATCAAGACAAGGCTTTTTATTATATAAATAAAAGCGAACCTGAACAAGCTTTAAAGGAATTAGAAGAGGCAGAAGATATTGTTTTAAAGCATGCGGATAATGGACAAATAATATCAAGTACTTTTACTACCCATCAATTAAAAGGTGTAGCGTATGCTCAACAAGGCGACTTGTTCCAGGCTAAAGCATCTTTTAAAAAAGCGGATGAAATATTGCCTGATCAATATAATGATTATAATGCTTTACTGCATGTCAACTTTATACGAGCTTATTTAGAAGAGTCTAATGTGGATTCCGCAATCTACTATTTAAGTCAACCTCAATTATCTTTTGTTGCTTCTGGCTTTTCTAATTTAAATATAGAATTAAACGAATTATGGTCTATGTATTATGAACTGATTGGAAATCAGGACAGCGCTATAATTTATCAAAATCAATATTTAAGCTTAAAGAATGAAAGAAACGAATACTTAAGAAACTTTACTAATGAATATGTTATAGCCACTCAAGAAGCAGCTAAAGCGAAGAAAAAAGATAATGATTTTTTAAAATCTATGATTTTGATTGCTCTTTTTTCACTCCTAACTACTTTTGTTTATTTTATTTACTTGAAAAAGAAACACCAAAGAAGATATAATGTCTTTATAGCCAAGATGCTAAAAGACAAAAATGAGCATAATTTAGAAGAAGAATTTCAATCTTTAAATAAAGTTAAAGACGAGGAGGATAGCAATGGTAGTGTTGGAATAAATGTACCAGAAGACACTGTAAAAGAGATTTTGGTAAAATTGAAAACATTCGAAAATGGAGAACTTTATACTAAAAGTGACCTAACATTGTCTACCTTGTCTTCAAAATTAAATATCAATTCTAAATATTTATCTCACATTATCAATACGTATAAGAAAAAAGATTTTAATAATTATATTAATGAGTTAAGAGTGTTGTATATAGTCGATAAGATTTTGACCGAAGAAATCTACTTAACTTATAAAATCGCCTACTTAGCGGAAGAAGCAGGGTTTTCCTCTCACAGTAGATTCTCTTCAAATTTTAAGAAAGTTACTGGCACTTCACCTTCGGTGTTTATTCAAGAGCGTAAGAAGGAATTGATAACATTGAATCCATAAATGTAAATTTTCTTACGATCAAATCAACTCTAATTTCTAATTTTTCGTGAAGTTTATAGTGTTTATTTATACTAATTTTCAAAATGTACAAAAAGTATTTTAATCATTGATAATCATTTAGTTATGTGTTTTTTTAGGCTATCCGTTTTCGGTAAAAGCGCTAACCAACTCGTTGTTGTTCTTAATTTTAATCTGCAGTTTTGTATTAAATAACTAAGAAGAAATGTTGTTTAATATTAATAGCATTTTTATAAAATTTTAAATAATAAACACATGTGAAAAAAACTACTTAACAAGAGTGCTTACATTGAATGCTTTTGGTGATTTTTCAGTTGTAAATGATTACTGAGGAATTCCAGCTAATGAATAAAATTAGATTTACTTCTACGCAAGCTGAAAACGGAAGCAACAGTGCTACTTTAAACAATCAGTTTGTGGATGAGCAACCGATGTCAGGTGCAAACTTCTATCGCTTGAAACAAGTGGACTTAGATGGAGCATTTGATTATAGTAAAATTCGCCAATTGGTTTTTGATAACTTCAAGAATGCTGTTCAAATTTATCCTAATCCAGCTCAAGATTATGTTGTAGTTGAAGGATTGAATTCGAAAGCTACGATACATATCATCAATGCTGTTGGACAAGAAGTATTTAAACAAACTTCAGAGTCTAACACAATAGAAGTACAGATCGATCAACATTCCTTCTGGAATGTACTATATCCATATTATACAAGATGACGTAGCAGTTCAGGTTGAAAAAGTAATGATTAGTAAGTAAGATTTTTCATGGTTGATGTTTTATAGTGAAGAAAGACCTCGCAATTTTGCGGGGTCTTTTTTTGTGAAAGCCTCTTGTCTATAACTGGAAAGAAGCCTACGTCAAACTCTTCGAATTCCTAAGGCCTGTTATATAAGTGTGGTTTTTTTTATCTCTCTAGATAGTTTTGGAATGTTTTACTTCCATTATTCAATTCTACAGCTTGTCGTTTAAAGGCTGCGTCATAGTTTTTTTTTTGTCTCATAGTGCATAATTAAGAACCTGTACTGAACTATTATTGCAGGCTAAGTTAAAATACTTATTTAGTAGAAAAATCAGGACTTTCCTCTCACAGTAAGTTTTCTTCAATATTTAAAGAGTTTTTTGAATCCCTCGGTTATTTTTTAGAAAAACTTGATAGACTTAAAATAGCCTATAATATAGAAATTAATTAAATTTTAGTTTTGAATATGATTACTTAAAATAGTGGATTTTTTTTTTAAGAAGTTCTTTTTGTCTTTCTTCCCTATCCCTTTTATGTAACATAGACTACATTTAGTCGAATTATCACCTTTCTTTTGTTTGATTGAAATGTTTCACTAGAAAGTGCTTATTATCTTGATTGTCAGATATTTGTGAGCTTGTTTGTGCTTTCTGTTTTCATGAATATGGGTATATAAAGTGTTTTTATTTAAGATTTTAAGTGTTTGGTTTGCATAATCTAAAGTGTGATTGTATTCGCATTTTAAAATGAATAATCGTATAATTTTTTTAATTTAAAAACATGAAAATGAAAAAATACTTTACATTAATAGTCGTTTATGTACTATTAATAATTATGGGAGTTCACACTTCAAATGCTAATACATGCTTAACTGGTACAGAACAAATAGAATTATTCAGAACAAGTCTAAGTAATAGTGATTTGCCAGTTGTTGGAGAAACTTTATTCTTTGATGATTTTGGTGAAAGTGATTTAAATAATGGAAATAAAGGAAGAACAGCATCCCTTTTTATGCCGTTAAATGGATTTGAATTTGGAAATTCTTATTTACAACTTCCTACACCTGGAGGCAATAATTGGGATGATAATCCTACCAGAAATGCTGCACGTATTAATGATGGGTTTTATGCCGTAGTTGCTCCAGCTTATATCTATGATGGATGGTTTATCGATGATGGTTGGGGTAGTTGGTGGACTGATGGATGGGATGGCCCAAATCCAATTTATGATTACTCTGGTACCGAAAATGGTGCAGCTTTAGTAATTAATGCAGGAGAAAATTTAACGCCTTTTTATGAAAGAGAAGCTTTGATTCAAGGAGGAGCTACCTATCGAGCATCTTTTAAATTATTTGTTGTTCAGGCTACTGTTCAGGTAGGTATTGACATTATAGACCCAGTAACACAGAATGTTCTTTATACTATGCAAACTATTGAGTATGTGAATGATTATAACAATGATAATATTGACGAATGGCAGGATGTTGTTATTGATTTTACTATGCCAGGTATCTGTAGTGCAAAAGAAGTAGTCGTTTCTTTTAGGAATCATTTTGCATTAGTGAATGGTAATGATTATTATGTGGATAACATTAGTTTAGAAAAAATTGCCGATGCACCTGCTTGTCCTCCTGTTGAAGATTGTGTTTCTAATGGTAAAACTTCAGTAAATCTGAATGATGCTTATGTAGGTGTTATTCCAGACGGTGTAAGTTTAGTTTGGTCCTCTACTTCAGATCGTTCTAGCGGTCTAGTAACTAATTCTGAAAAGGTTACAACTAATGGAACTTATTATGCTTTCTTTTATGATGCTGATAACGATTGTTATAATACAGATGTTTCAACCTCTTCAGTGGAAGTTTTCATTGTTCCACCGTGTATCATTGCAAAAGATGATATCAATCAAACACCAATCAATACGCCAGTAGATGGAGATGTTTTGACGAATGATAAAGGTGAAGGATTAACGGTAACTCAATTAGGTTATTATGATGATCAGGGTATCTTGCAATCGATTGGCTTAAATAATATAGCTACAACAGTAACTGTTTATACTAAAGGATCGAATCCTGTTAAAACTGGTTATATTGATATTAATCCTGATGGAACTTATACTTTCACTCCAGAAACGGGTTATATAGGTAATGTTTCTTTGCATTATACAACGACCGACGCACATGGTATGACTGAGGAGGCAAATTTAGATATTGAAGTTTTGCCAATATTAAGTCAGGATGACCATGCTCCTGTCGCACAAAATGATGTTTTTTACACTAAAAAGAATACACCTATTTCTAATAATGCTTTAAAAAATGATAGTGATCCTAAAGACGAAACCATTAAGGTGACTACTTATGGTCAGGAAGGAGATATAAACAATACTTTTGGAAGCTCGATTATAGTTTCAGGAAAGGACGATAATGGTGATCCTGTATCTAATGCAGGAACATTCACGATGGGTGAAGATGGATTTTATACATTTACTCCAAATTCTGGATTCGTAGGAACGGTTGATCCGATTACTTATGAAATTGAAAACGAACAAGGAAGTAAGGATACTGCGAAAATCACAATAACAATATCTCCAATTCAAGAAAATAACACATTCGCTAATGACGATGCGAATACAGCTCCAAAAGGAGAAACGATGAATGGCAATGTATTAGATAATGATTTCGATCCAGAAGATGACCCACAAACAGTTACAAGCATTAAAGTGGGTAGTCAAGAATATCCAATTGACACGAATACGCCTGCCACAGTAACTATTCCTGGAAAAGGAATTATAGTAGTGAATGAAGATGGTAGTTACGAATGGACGCCAGAACCAAACTTTATTGGTACAGTAGTTGTTCGATATACCCCTTGTGATAATGGTACGCCAGTAGCTTGTGATAATGCAACTTTATATCTAACGAATCTTGATGAATCCGTTTCATTACCGATTAAATTAGTATCTTTTGATGCTACGAAAAAAGATCAAGTTGCTGTTTTAGATTGGATTACAGCATCTGAAGAAAATAACAGCGGATTTGATATCGAGCGTAGTGTGGATGGTAAAAACTGGAATAAAATTGGATTTACGGTTACGCAAGCTGAAAATGGAAACAGCAGTGCTACTTTAAATTATCAGTTTTTGGATGAGCAACCGATGTCAGGTGCTAACTTCTATCGCTTAAAGCAAGTGGACTTTGATGGTAGCTTTGATTATAGTATAGTTCGTCAATTGGTTTTTGATCACTTCAAGAATGCTGTTCTCGTTTATCCTAATCCAGCTCAAGATTATGTTATAGTGGACGGTTTAAATTCGAAAGCTACCATACATGTGATCAATGCGGTTGGACAAGAAGTTCTGAAACAGATTTCTGAATCTAACACAATGAAATTACAGATTAATCAACTTCCTTCTGGAATGTATTACATCCATGTTTTACAAGATGGGGTAGAAGTTCAAGTGGAGAAAATAATGATTACTAAGTAAGATTTTTTCATGGTTGATGTTTTATAGTGAAGAAAGACCTCGCATTTTTGCGGGGTCTTTTTTTGTGAAAAATCCATGAAGTCGCAAATCGAAAATTGCATTTTTATTAGTCTTTATTTTTAATGTATTTCTTTCAACATCTCTTTTTTCTTATAATAATATATGGATTTTCACTGTTTGGTTTTCTGATTTTATAGATTGTTTTTGCTATAAAGCTTTACTTTAAGAGGTTTAAATCTTATTTGAAATGTGAAGTTTTATCACTATTTCCTCCTTCTACATATAGCAAAATGTACACTTTGTTATACTTTCTATTTTGATAAACAATTCCATAGTTATGAAGTTATTTTATCTAATAAATTAAATTTAATTAAATATTATTGACTCTGATTTTTGTCATGAGATTTTGATTCTTTATGTTTGTAACAAACACATGTGTTAATTTTAATTAAAAAGAGTATTGGTTTTAGTGTTCTTTTTGATAGATTTTGACCCTAAGTAGTTGTTTTTCATGTAGTTGCGGGTGAGTGACATTAGATAAGTGACGTTTAGTTTTTATGTCATGCGTTAGTGTGTGTTTTGTGAAATATGATTAGAAATGTTTTCTTATCTATAGAAGACATTTCAATGCTTTAGTATTTTGAAAAGTCAGTGTGTTTTAAAAACTATAATTTAAAATGTTCTTAAATAATTTATCATATTAAATTGCTTGTTCTTCATCATAAAAAAATCAAAAATTTAATTTTAACCAATAAAATAATAAATATGAAATCAAAAATTACTTATTTGAAAAAACCAGGAGGATTAACGAAACTCCTATTTTTACTTGCAATCTTTCTCGTCTCCGCACAAACAATAACTCGGGCGCAGACAAAGATTTTAGCCAATGAAGTAGAGGTGATAAGTCCGAATAACAGAAGTACAGCAACAGGCTGTGGTCCTATAGGTCTTTTACCATGTATCAACCTACCTACCGTAGAAAACCCAGACAACGCCTTGGTAGATGACGATAACTACGCCAGGCTATTTGCTTCTCCGGGTTATGTTGCAACTGCTGGTTCATATAAAGGTGTCATAGAGCTGAAATTTGCTCAAACCTTGCCTGCAGATACGTGGTCGTATGTGCGTATGGAAGGGGATTCTGACCTTTTTAGAGCGCTACTTGGTGGAAGCTTAGGAAATGCCTTAGGATCTGTACTTGGAGCAGTTATAGCTGGTAATCAGGAAATAATAATTGATGCCCGAATGGGAGGTAATTCCATACTATCTCGTTCAAGTGGGTTAGGTTTTGAAACAGAGCGAGTAAAGCTAATGCAAGATGATGAAGGAAACTACTATCTTGCTATTCGTCCCAATGGTCAATATGATCGCCTGCGAATTACAAATCAAGTAGGTTCATTGTTGGGTTTTGGAGTTGAAAAAACTTTAGACGTTTACAGTGCTTTCTATTATGAAGACACGGGCAATGATTGTGACCGTCCATTTGCCACTTCTTTTGATGGTGGTGGTGGAATTGGATTGGAATTAGGTGATTTAAACGATCAAAATCTTGGAAATGCTATAGATGATGATGAAAATAGTTTTTCAAGACTAAAATCCTCTTCCGTTTTAGATGTAAATGTAGCAAGTACGCTTTCACAGTATTTCTACTTTCCAACGGTATCGGCAGAAACTACTACAGCAAACATCAAACTTGCTTTAGGTTCTGGCGGTTTAGTAAATACCGATTTATTGGGAGCTATAGAAATTATCTTTTTCGAAGATAATACCATTGTAAGTAGAAGGTCATTGCAGAGTAGCTTACTTAATAATACAAACGCACTAACTTTATTGGATAACGGAGACCCAGTTACTTTAACTTTTGCTCCAGGCAAGGCTTTTGATCGTATTGCGATTAAGTTAAACTCTCCGGTTGGCGTAAACTTATTAGGAAATGGGGTTAAAATCTATGACGTACAACGTTATGATGATGTCGCAGAATGTCCAAACCCATTAATCGCAGCATTACCAACAGCTACAGACAATCCGTTTGAAACGGCATCTTGTGCAAGTGGATTAATAGACTTTGATAATGTAGATTTTGCACATAGAGCTGTCGATGGTAATAACGAATCTTATGCAACCCTATTTGCCGATGCAGGAAGCTTATTAGTAAGCGGTCCAACTGCTGGATTTATAGAAATGGATCTTGGTCAAACCGTTCCTGCCAATAAAACAACTTATGTACGTATTAATTATGACGAAGATGTTTTAGATAGATTGGTGGGCGGTAGCTTAGGAAAGCTAGTAGGTGACTTAGCTAATAGTTTATTATTAGGGAATCAATATTTTGAAGTAGAAGCTAAAAATGGAGCGAATACAGTGCTTACACGTACCAGCTCTGATGCTTTTGAAGGAACTTCAAATGGTGCAGTTACTTTAGTTCAAGACAATATAGGTCGTTACTATATTGCCATTACACCAGATGTGGCATACGATCGTGTTCGTATAACAAATTACGTCATTGCTTTATTAGCTACAGGCAAGAAAGCGTCCTTAGATGTTTACAATGCGTGTTTCGAAATAGGAACAGATGTTTGTTTAGCTCCAAATTTCACTTCGTATAGAGGTGGTGGAATAGGATTAAATGTTGGTAATATTTCAAGCGTTGGTGTTACGAATGCGTATAGAGCTATCAGTGAAAACTCCTCCGAATATTCTGAAATTAATTTAGGAGTAGCTGGATTAGTTGCCAATGTTTATCAAACGATTTACTTTAGTCAGCCATCACAAACTAATGATAAGGTTAAAATAAGAGTGGCTTTAGAGCCTTCTTCAGCTTTAGCTTTAGATGTTTTAGGAAGATATCAAGTGAGATTCTTTAATGGTGCTACGCAAGTAGGGAATGATGAAACTTTAGAAAGTGGTTTAATAAATAACTTAGATTTAGTAGCATTATTTGGTTCTGGCGGTATTGTAGAATTAGAATATGAACCTAATGGAATATTTGATCGAGTAGAAATAGGTGCAGCGTCTATAGCAAGTGTGAATGTAGCTACAGAACCTTTGCGACTTTACAGCGTAGAGCGTTATGGAGATACTTGTCCATTGGTAAAAACAGCATTTCCTTTTGAAGAACCATCTTGTTCAACAACATTAATAGCCTCTAAGAATGCAGATGACGTTCAGAATTTATTTGACGATGATTTTGATAGCTATGCTACTTTAAAATCAGGTGCTGGATTTTTATTAGGATTAGGAGATAAATATGAAGGCTATGTTGAAATGGGTTATGATCAACCTGTTGATGCTGGAGTAACTTCTTATATCCGTATAGATTTTGAAGAAACTATTTTAGAAGGATTAGTAGGTGGAAGTCTTGGAAACGTTGTTTCTGGATTATTAAATGGATTAGTTTTAGGAGATCATTTCTTTAGAGTCGATGTTAAAGATGCAAATAGTGACATTATCCATACAGCAAGTAGTAACGAAGCTTCTGCTGGTGGTGGCGACGGTACGATTCGTGTGGTACAAGATGCTGCAGGTAGATATTATATTGCAGTAACTCCTACAGCTGATTATCAGTCTGTTCGTATTACAGATGGTACCAATAGTGTTTTAGGACTATTGGCAGAACCTAACACCATGAATGTGTATGGTATGTGTACTGATATGGTAACAGACCCATGTTATGGACCATTTGCTACATCTTACGATCACGAAGGCTTGAGTCTTAGTGTTAACGATCTTGGTGGTGCAGGTGTAACGAACAGGTCTTATGCTATTAATGGTAACACGACCAATTATTCTGAAATAAGCAATGGAACTTTAGGTGTTGGAGCTTCTACCAAACAATGGATTTACTTCAATTCTGTATCTGGCGAAAATGATATTGCTACGATTCAATTCAGGACTCAAGGTGGAGCGGTAGATGCTGATCTTTTAGGAGGATTAGAAATTAAGGCTTACTTAGCAAATGATGAAGTATATAGTGTGAGTTCACAAAATGGATTGATCAATGGAATCAATGTAGTTCAATTATTGACTAATAATGAAATGGTCACCTTAGATATTAGCCCAGGTCAAGGTTTCGACAGAATAAGTGTTGGAATTAAGACATTAGTTGGAGTTGGGGTATTTCCACCCATTCATTTGTATTCAGTAGATCGTGTTTGTGTTTCTAATGCTTATGCTAAAGATGACATCAACCAAGTGCCACAAGATGAACCTGTGAGTGGAAATGTGTTAACCAATGATGAAGGTGAAAATTTAACAGTTACTTCATTAGATTATTATGACGATCAAGGAGATTTGCAAACGCTTGAGTTAAACAATGCTTCTGCAATCGTTACTGTATATAATACGGAAGGACAAAATCCTATTGAGGCAGGAGAAATTGAAATTCATCCAGATGGTTCTTATACGTTTACACCAAAGAGTGATTTTGTAGGTAAAGTGCCTTTAGGTTATAACATGACTGATGAGAATGGTAATACAGATAATGCTCGTTTAGACATTAAGGTATTGCCAGTATTAAGTAATGGGGCGCATGCTCCGGTTGCTCAAAATGATGCAGTTTCAACAATTGAAGGTAATTCATTGACTAATAATGTATTAATTAATGATAGAGATCCTAAAGGAGAAACGATTACGGTGACGTCTTTTGGACAAGAGGGTGATATTAATAATGCGGTAGGAAGTTCTATTGTAGTTGCTGGAGAAAATAATAATGGAAATCCAGTGACTAATACTGGAACATTTACTTTAGCTGCTGACGGGACTTATACATTTACACCGACATCTGGATTTATAGGGAAAGTAAATCCTATTATGTATATAATAGAAAATGAACAAAATGAATCAGATACAGCACATGTTTCTATTCGAGTTTTACCTGCTGCAGAAAATAACTTGTTTGCGAATGACGATGCCATTACAGGCCAAAAAGCAGAAACATTGAATGGTAATGTCTTAACCAATGACTTCGATCCTGAGGACGATAATATAACGGTATCAAGTATTACGGTGGAAGGTGTTGATTATCCTATAACGGGTTCCGCTCATTCAGAAATGATTTCCGGAAAAGGAACTATAGAGGTGGATTCTAATGGTGATTTTACTTGGACACCAGAAGCTGAGTTTGTAGGTACAATAAGCATAGGCTATACAGCTTGTGACGATGGTACACCTGAAGCTTGTGATGATGCTAGCTTGTATATCACAAACTTGGATGAATCGACCTCCTTACCAATAAAATTAGTATCTTTTGATGCAGCGAAGAAAGGTCAAGTAGCAGCTTTAGATTGGATTACAGCAGCTGAAGAAAATAACAGCGGATTTGATATCGAGCGTAGTGTGGATGGTAAAAACTGGAAGCAGATTGGATTTGTAACTACACAAGCTGAAAACGGAAATAGTAGTACTACTTTGAATTATCAGTTTGTGGATGAGCAACCGATCATAGGTGATAACTTCTATCGCTTGAAGCAAATTGATTTAGATAGGAGCTTTGATTATAGCGTAGTACGTCAATTGGTTTTTGATGGCTTGAAAAATGTGATACAGGTTTATCCAAATCCAGCTCAAGACTATGTGATTATTGACGGTTTAAATTCAAAAGCTACAGTACATATCATTAATGCTGTTGGCCAGGAAGTTATGAAACAAGTTGCTGATGCTAACACAATGAAACTTAATATCAACACGCTTCCTGCTGGCATGTACTATATCCATATTTTACAAGATGGGGTAGAAGTTCAAGTGGAGAAAGTAATGATTACTAAGTAAGATTTTTTCATAATCAAATTTAAAAAGGGACTTCGCAAAACTGTGAGGTCCTTTTTTTTATCATTTTTTGGTAAAGTTATAGACAATTTTTAAGCTTTTATTTGATTCTGAGTAGAGTTCAAGGAGCATTTTAATTTCCAAGCTTTTGATTTTAAAATCTTAAATTTAAAGAGATTACAAATCATCAATATCAAAAATTCGAGATGCGTAAGCTAATATTTCCAACTGTAAAAGGCAGGTTATTTACAAAAACTACTCCTTTAAATGGCTTATCAGTTTTTACATTCTGCAAAATTATTTACAGTCTTCATATGCTCACTTTTTCTCCCTTTGTGTTCTTTGCGCAGCCTTAGCGTTTCTTTGCGGTTAAACTTTTTCCACTTCCCACCCATTCTCCAAGTCTCCCATTCTCCCAGTCATTTTTATTCTTCCCCCAGTCTCCCAGTCAAAACTCAAATCAGTACTCAAATATTAAAATCCCTCCGACAAGCATCATCGCAAGTACCAACACGTTCACATGGTCACTATTTACCTCTTTGTGTCCTTTGCGCAGCCTTAGC
>SMES01000054.1_pt1 | contig 19422 bp, 20 predicted proteins | sample 2456241 | NCBI WGS metagenome assembly SMES01 (sample SAMN10132598, study PRJNA489261) | soil metagenome | isolation source: day1 antibiotic-silty clay loam soil | place: USA | reverse complement strand
ATTTGAAGTAATTGTTAATATTTCACAACTTTAAAACATACTAGCCATAGTGGATATATACCGCACTCGATTGTTTTGTGCGGTATATACACACGTTATATGCCATTATAAAAAGACGACATAGTGCAAACAGATTTTACTAAAATACTTCTCGACTTCAAATCAATTCCTCGACATAAGCGGACAAAAACGTTTATGGAAATCAGTGGCTATCCCCATTACGAAAATGTTTGTAGTAACATATTGCAGTTTTATCTAGACCCAAACAATGAACACGGATTAAAAGACTTAGTGCTTAATTCGTTACTGCATATAATAGACAGAGATTTCAAATTTGATAATGACTTTGAAGCAATTGAAATTTACAGGGAACATAAGACTATTGCCGACAAAAGACTTGACTTACTTATACTAACCGAAAATTATTCGATAGGTATTGAGAACAAAATATTTCATCACTTACACAATGACTTGACAGATTATAATAACACTGTTTTATCGTATTGCTATAACTCAAGAAAACCTATCTGCATCGTATTATCCTTGAACAAATTGACATCCAAAGAAGACATTGAAAAGATTACAACCAATAATTTTATAAATGTAACTTACGAGCAACTTTTTGAAAACATTAAACAAAATATTGGCAGATACCTGACGAACTCAAACATAAGCTACATAAACCACTTGACCGACTTTATTAAATCAATAGAAAATCTAACACCAAAGACAATGGAAAATAAAGCTCTCTGGACATTCTTTAAAAATAACTCAGAATCAATTCAGGAGTTAACAGACAGTTTTAACGAATACAGAAACTCTCTTTATCAAAAAATATATCAAGTGAAAGACACACTTCCTCAAAATGAATTTGCCCCATCGGTCGACAGACAATGGATATATGAAGGGTTTTGTCTTGTTCACGACTATACGGTTAACTCAAAATATAAAGTGGCTGTTGACACTTACATTGACATAAATGGATGGGAGATTCAACTTTTTGGACGTAATAGCCAATCGACCGATTTTATTTTCAATACTATGTGCAAAGACAAAGATTTTCTGCCTAAACCATTGGAGAGTTATGAAAGGGGCGAAAGACTAATATTTGAGAAGTTCGACACAGATGTTGACATCTCAACAGTAGCAAAAACATTAACTGACCTACTGACAAGAATTGAGAAATACAAAAAACGGACAGATGAGAATAACGGCATATAACACGGGTTTTGCGTCAGGCGGGGTGACGTGCAAACTTGGAGCTTTGTGCCTCTATTCAAGTGTAGTGCTGGTTGACAGTTTTGTGCTCCGAAACCCGCACGAACGCAAAGCCCGAAAACGTTGGCAGCAAGTGTAAAAGACGACCGTGCAACAACAAAACGACCGACTTAAATAAGAAAAAAGTAAACCATTTTGACAGGAGAACACAGACATAAAAATGACACAACAAATAGACAACGAGTAAGCCGACACTCTTTGCTAACACCTCATTATTTTTTATTTTCCCAACCGCACATTTTTTCTAATTCAATTTTAGCCAGCCACACATTTGGCACATTTGGTTTTGCCCGACACACAAGCCGACCCTTCGCAAAACCAAAAGAGCCAAATTTTTCCACCCACAGAAAGAAATTTTTAGAGCGACACGGTTTGGCGTTTCAGCGAGATAGTTTTGTAGCAGAAATTAAAAAAGACATCGGTATGGCAAACGCAACACTTAAACAAGAAATACTTAACAGCATTGGTTTGGTTTATAACTTGGCAGAGAAATCTAAGTTAGACGATTCATTATTTGAACTAACAGACAAGGAACTTTCATTTCTTGCCGATTACTTTCACATTACAAAGCCCCAAGCACTTTTAATTGCTGTTATTTTTACTTTGAATTACAAAGGGCGGAAAGTTGATTTAGATGATTTGAATTCACATTTTGAATGTAATCCAATGAAACTTCTCGAATACAGCGATGACTTTGTTGAATTATATGAGAAACGTCTGCTACGCAAAAACAACAAAAGCAATAGATACAGACAAATAAAACTCAAGGGAGTGGACGAAGAATTTTGTATCAACGAATTAGTTTCTGAAAAAATACTGAAAGGCGAACCTATTCCTGAAGTTTTGATTGATGTTGTGCAATATGAAGACATATTTACATTACTTGAAAAACTATACGAATTAGGCAAGCAACGAGATAACGATGAAATTACAACAAGAGAATTGTTTGAGCAGACTCAAAGCATTATAGATGAAAACATACATTTTAAACTTATTGAGAGAACACGGCTTTTAGGAACATCTATTGAAGAAAAATATTTGTTTTTATACGTTGCTTGGAAATTTCTTGAAGGCGACAGAGACCCTTGGGTTGAACGAGCTTTCAAAGGGATTTACGACAGACCAAACGAACGATTTACCCAAATTCAAAAGTTTTTAACCAAAGAAAACAATCTGATTAAGGAAGATTGGTTAGAAATAGAAGATGCAGCTTTTTTTGATGATGCCAAAATGAAACTCACAGAAAAAGCATTAGATTTACTATCCGACTGCGACATTAAATTATTCAATAAGGATTTAGACAAAAAGAAAAAGGAAAATGTAATCCTGCCCGACAGTGTGCCATTCCGTGAACTAATTTATAGTGATGAAGAAGCACATCAATTAGATTTATTAAAAACTCTTTTGGTTGAGGAAAATTTTAAAAACACACAAGAACGATTAGTAGAAAAAGCATTGCCAAAAGGTGTAACAGTATTGTTGCACGGTGCACCAGGCACAGGAAAAACGGAAAGTGTTTTGCAAATTGCCAAAGCTACAAACCGAGAAATAATGAAAGTTGATATTAGTGCATCACGTTCAATGTGGTTTGGTGAAAGCGAAAAAATTATAAAACAAGTTTTTAAGGATTATAAATCCTATGCAAAAGGACTACAAGCAACACCTATCTTGTTCTTCAATGAAGCTGATGCAATTATTGCTAAACGCAAAGGAGAGGCAAATTCTTCAAATGTGAGCGACACAGAAAACAGAATTCAAAATATTTTATTGGAAGAAATTGAAAACTTTGAAGGCATTTTAATTGCAACAACCAACTTAGCAAACAATATGGACAACGCATTTGAAAGGCGTTTCTTATTTAAGGTTGAATTTAAAAAGCCAAGTGTTTCTGCCAAATCACAAATTTGGAAATCCAAATTACCCCATTTATCAAAAGAAGATTGTGAATTGTTGGCTTCTCAGTTTGATTTTTCGGGCGGACAAATTGATAACATAGTTCGTAAAAACGAAATCAACGAGATTATTCACGGCAATAAAGTTGATGTAAAAACGCTTTTTGAATTTTGCAAAGAAGAAACACTAAGTAATCAGTTTTCAAGAAATCAAATTGGATTTAAAAGAAGCAACTAATGACATCATTCACCGCCATAGATTTTGAAACAGCACACACGCAAAAGTGGAGTATTTGCCAAGTTGGTTTGGTTCGTGTAGAAAGCGGAATTGTATCTGAAAAAATTTCATTATTGGTTCAGCCACCGAATAATTTTTATTGGGAAAAGTTTATAGCTATTACGAAAGCGGAGAAAGTGATGATGAATAAAAACTGTGCATAACAAGGGCTTTGCAAAATGGCGGGTTCAGTGATAGCTGAAAGTTTTGTGCTTCGTAATCCGCAAAAGCCAATTTTATTGGCTTTTGCATAAATTAGCAAATAGAAATTGGCTTTTGCTACGTGTCGTCTAAATCGAAACTTTCCGCTTCGATTTTCCGCCACTTCGCAAAGCCCCGTAACGTTACCGCCAATGCTAAAAAGACAGTGCAACACGACAATGACAGAGGAAAAACGAACATATGAGAGAATAATAAACCGAGTGACTGACCAGCTTATGAAATTGACAATTGGACAAGGTAAAGAATATGAAAAAGTTTTATTTTTTGCCGACCCGCATTTTTTGTTTTTAATTCCTGACGCTCATTTGGCACATTGCCCTTTGCCCGCCAACACACAAGCCAACCGACAGGGCAAAAGGCAAAGAGCAAAATTGCCAACGCTCTTGAATAACAGGTTAATAAGTAAAGTCGTTTTTAACTCGATAAAAGGCAATAATTTGGTTACTTTGTAGCTTATAAAAATTGATTTCATAAGAAAAGATGATATTGGAAAATACTGAAATAATAAAATATACTTTCTCTGGACACGACTCCTTTCAGTGCCGACAACTTTGGTTGAAGAAGGGGTATGATAATTAAGTAAATGAACAACGAAGTCTTTTATAATATTAGTAAAATCATTGAAAGGGATAGCAAAACTACAACCTATAAGTTTGCACTCCTAAGGGGTGTTATTGATATTATCCAAGACAACTCTCCTTACATTGAATTTGTTGAAAATCGGGTTCATATTCCATTAGGTTTACTTGTTGAAAAGTGGCTTTTATATTATTATCCAATTTTTGACTCTAAAGTATTTATTCCGCAAATTAATGGAAACACGAATTTAGCTTTTAGTACCCAATTAATAAAACTAGTTAATGAATATGAAAAAAGAGGGGGATTTTCAGTGTTTTATAATGACTTGAAAAACAAAGGCATTCCTGAGGAATTGCAGCCTGATTTTTTGGAGTTAGCTAAAAAGATTCGTGACACTATTACTATAATGCCAATGAAATATATAGGGCGTTCAATCAGTAATGATTTTTATTCCATTTTTCAATATGAAAACAAGCGATTTCCTAAGAACTTTTTGGTAAAGGACATTGAACAATTGATAAATCACTTTGGAACATTTTCAATTCCGTTTGAATATTACGAAGCATTTAAAATTTTAGGAAGTTTTATCAATGGGAAAGACTCTATTCTGTTTAAATGGGCAGAGTTTTCGGTAAACGCTTCGAGAGAAGATTTATCAATACATAAAGTATTAAATGAAGTTTTAACAAGCCCAATTACGGAACGAGAAATAAAAGAATCCAAACGTCTTTATAAAGAAATTTTACTAGAAAAAGGGAGTGTCTATTGCGTATGGACTGGGAAAAAGATTTCCAAATATGACATTGACCATTTAATCCCTTTTTCAGTGTGGAAGAATAACGATTTATGGAATTTACTTCCTTCTGGTTCAAAGATAAACAATCAAAAAAGAGACAAAATACCTTCACCTGAAATCATTGAAAGACAAAAAAGTCTTATCTTAGATTATTGGGGAATTATTTATGAACACCAAGCCAATAGGTTTCAAAAAGAAATACAAGTTGCTTTATTGGGTAATAATCCTTTTGAGAATTGGCAGAAATCAGCAATTGTTCAACTTCAAAATAGTTGTCATTATTTAATAGAAAATAGAGGTTTTGAGGAATGGAAAATTTAAAATCAAATCCAAATAGTCATTTGACAGCTAAGGAAAGAGAGTTTCTTTCTTTTCCAGCTAAAATTCTACTCAATAAGAACTTATTGAAAGGAGAAGTGTTAGATTTTGGATGTGGTTTTGGAAATGATGTAAAGGTATTGAAAGAAAAAGGGATAAATATTGACGGTTATGACAAGCATTATTTTCCCGATTACCCCACTAAGAGATATGATACAATTATTTGTTTTTATGTTTTGAACGTTTTGTTGCCAGAAGAACAAGCTACTGTATTGATGGAGCTTTCACAATTAATAAAACCAACAGGCAAAGTTTATATTGCCGTTCGTAGAGATATCAAGTATCCAGGATATAGGACGCATAAAATCCATCAAAAGAAAACCTATCAATGTAATGTGATTTTAAATTCAAAATCGATATTCAAAAATGATAATTGTGAGATTTATGAATATCAACATTACAATCAATTACATCACAAAGAAAATGAAGATTGCGTTTTCTGTAATCCTGAGTCTGAAAGGGAATTAATTGTTGAATCAGCATCAGCTTATGCCATATATGATAAGTTTCCAGTAAATAAAGGTCACGTATTAATAATCCCTAAAAAGCATACTTCTAATTATTTTGATTTAACTTTTAAGGAGCAATCAGCTTGTATCTTTATGCTCAACAAAGTACAAGAAATTTTATCTGAAAAATTCAATCCCGACGGATTTAATGTTGGATTTAATGTCGAAGAGGCAGCTGGACAAACCGTTCCACACGTTCATATTCATATAATTCCACGATACAATGGAGATGCTGAAGAACCAAGAGGTGGTGTTAGAGGTGTAATTCCTGATAAACAGAAATATTGATATAATGAACACATTTTCCAACATAAAAGAAGTCTTAGATACTCTCAAAAGAGAGGAAGGTTTACTTACGGAAATGTTTAAGAGACGGAAAAGCTCTAATTACAAATACGAATATGCACTGGAGTTGGTAGATAACAATGCAGGAAGACTTCAATATCTGTTAGACCGATCGGTTATTCGACAAAATGGAAATACATTAGAAATTGATGATTTGTATTTGCAGTTTTTTGAACAAGTTTTAGAAGCAAATGAAGAAATAAACACTTCGTACATCAATGAAAATCTTGAAAAAGTAAAGCAAAACATTGAATATTATTTTAATGAACAAAACGAGCAGAGAAAGTACGAATATTTACGAGTTATCAAAAACACACTGAGGAAAATAAGTGTTATTACCTTGCGAAATATTGTTGATTTAAAACGCAATATCGATAATACTTTCAAAAGCGAACCGAATTACAAAAACAAAAAAGCAAAACTCATCAATCTCGATAATAAACGTAAAGATATTACAAAGCTGATTGAGCAAACGGAGTTTTTGGTAACAGATGATAATGTTACCTTTTTTAAGACAGCTACTGACGAAGAATTAAATCGGATAATTGTTCAGTTGAAAATGCAATTGCATAAATGCACACATAATCTGATTGAAATTCAACGGCAAGTCATTGATTTTTTAAACCAAATTCAGCAGCAAAGTGGTATAATTGAAAAATTAAAGCAAATTAAATATTTAAAAGACCAATTCATATTAGAAACAAACACAGATATTAAACAAATTTTAGCATCACACAATACTGTTGTCTTTGAGCCAAACCCAAGTTACCCACTGAAACTTTCTCTTGAACATTTGCAAACCGATGAAGAAGCGTTCATAAGTATTCAAAAAATTGCAGGAAGAAAAAAAATGGGAGCTAAACTAAAACAACCCATTGCGGAAAAGATTTCAGACGAGTATTTGGAAACACAAATTTTGGAAGAAGTACACATCAACTTAGAAGAGGTAAAGAACGGTTTTGTCGCAGGGAGTAATAATTTATTTGACTTTGTAATGAACTTTGATTTTTCAAAAAAGGTTTCGTTTGATGAGCGTGTTACGATTTATTGTCAAATGGTTTCACTGTATGATGCTATTTTTGAAATTACAGAACAAGTAAACGAGAAAAATGAAGTTGAATTTGCAATGATTTATCCTAAATAAACGCCACGAATACACAAATGGACACGAATATTATATACAAAGAAGAGTCTTACCGAATTATTGGGAAATGTATGGAAGTGCACAATGAATTGGGACACGGATTTTTGGAAATTGTATATAAAGACGCGTTAGAATTGGTGTTTAGACAAAGTAATATTTTTTATGAAAGAGAAAAGCCTTATGAAGTTTATTTTAGGGAAGTGTTATTGCCACATCAATTTTATGCAGATTTCGTTGTGATGGATAAAATTATTCTTGAAGTGAAATGCGTCAAGGTAATTACCGATGAACATATTGCTCAAACAATTAACTATCTAAAAGTTTCGGGTAGCAAGCTGGGACTTTTAGTTAATTTCGGGAGAGGGAAATTAGAATATAAAAGATTAGTTTATTAAAATAAAAATGCCACGAATGCGCTAATGAACAGAAATAATGATTAGTGGAAATTCGTTTATAAGTGACTATAAAAAGTATGATACCGCAGACAGCAGATATATTCAAAATACTTAGTAAAGGACAATTTATTAGTTCCAATAGTTCTGATAAAAACATTAGCAATCTCTATAATATTATAGAAGATGAGCAAAACTTTGAGCTTTTGTACGATTATTTTATCAATATCAATTTTGTATTAGAAAAAGGTGATGAATATTTTTATTTCAGCAGACCAGAAACCAAAATTGACCTTGAAAAGAAAATAGAAAAAGCCTTTGAATGGATTGATATTATTGATTTTTTCAAAACTTATGACAATGCTTTTAGCACCGGTTACCGTTTTTCACCTCCCGAAATTTTAGTGCGAATAAAAACAGATGCCGAATTAGAAACAAAATTGGATGGTTTGAAAAAGCACACAGGCAAATCTATTCAACAAGATATATTAGACAGAGTATTAAAAAAACTGAGCGATGATACTTTTATTGAATTAGAAAACGAAATTACTAATCAATTTAAAGTGTTGGCTTCATTCAAATATCTTGAACAATTAATTTTAACTATTAACATTCCCGACGACGTAAAAAATGAGATACCTGAGTAAAATTATTTTCATCAATAGCGCATCCGTCAAATATACAGAAGTAAGTTTAGATGGAAATGTACATTTTATTGGCACGCAAGGTGTTGGGAAAAGTACATTGCTGAGGGCTATTCTTTTTTTCTATAATGCAGATACACAAAAATTAGGTATCTCAAGAGAAAAGAAAAACTACAACGAATATTATTTCCCTTATCAAAACTCATACATCATTTACGAAATACAAACCGAAACTGGGAAGTATTGTGTTTTAAATTTCAAATCGCAAGGTAGAGTAGCATTTCGATTTATCAATTCTGGTTATGATAAAAATTTCTTTATCGACAATGAAGGAAAAGCTTATGAAACATTCGACAAAATCAGGGTAGCACTTGGTGTAATTGATGCAACGCGAATTGTCAATAATTACGAAGAATATAGAAACATTTTGTACGGCAATAACAAAGGCTTGCAAAGTGAATTTAGAAAATATGCATTGATTGAAAGTAAACAATATCAAAACATTCCGAGAACGATTGCCAACGTATTTTTGAATGCCAAATTAGATGCAGAATTTGTAAAAGAAACCATTATAAAATCTTTGAATGAAGAAGAAGTAAAAATTGACCTATCGACTTATTCTCAGACACATCTTCGGGATTTTGAGACCAATCTCAATGACATCAAAAAATGGACAGGAGGTAAGATAGATAAACAAGCAGAAAAAGTAATAACAACCTATTCTGCGCATAGATTTTTGGAACAAAAGAAAAAAGAATTAGCGTATCAATTGGGTTATGCCTTAAATAAAGTAAAAGAAAAACAACCTCATGTTAAAGAACTACTAAATGCCGAAACATTAAAACGGGATAGAGTTAGAGAAAAGCTAAACACTCTTGATAAAGATTTCGGGAAGAGAAAAGACGATATTTTAAAACAAATAGGCGAAGTTTCTAGTAAACTAAAAGACATAAAAGCCAAGCGAGCGGAATATGCCGCCTTACAAATAGAGAATATTCTTGAGCGAGTTGCTCAAAAGCCAAGTTTAGATTTGGAAGAGAGAAATCTATCAGAAGAGAGAAATCTATTGACCTCACAATTTCATCAAATACAACAACGTTATGAAGCTCAATTACGACAGTTGGAAAATCAATTGGCAACATTTCAAAACAATAAGCAGACAGAAAAGAACACGGCTGAAAAAGAATTTAATGATTTTGAGAAATCAATCAATCAACAATACGATTTGATTTATGAAGAGATTCGTAAGCAAAATAAAGAAGCATTAGCAATAGCGAATGACAAAGTAAAAGAACAAGAAAATTTAATCACTGAACATAGAATAAAACTTTCAGAGGTAAAATACAAACGTTTTTTTGAAACAGAAATCACAAATTGTACAACAGAAATAGGAACGATTAAAACCAATATTTCAAAAACCCAAACAGCCATCCAAAAAGCTAATGATGCCATAAAATCTTTACAAAAGGATTGGGAATTTGAGGAGAAAAACAGTAAAGCAGATTCCGAAAGAAAAGTAGAAAGACAAATAGAAGAACAGGAAATAATCAACATAAAAATAGCGGAAATTGATACTAAAATAGAAAGCAGCAAAGATTCGCTTTATGGTTGGCTGAACGACAATGTGCCTCATTGGGAAAAAACAATTGGAAAAGTAATTGATGAAGACAATGTATTGTTTCTACAAGGATTAAATCCACAAAAAGTAACAGATAACAACTTTAGTTTTTACGGAATAAATATTGATATCACAGCAATCAATAAGAATGTGAAAACTGTTGCTGACCTAAAAAATGAACAAGCAGATTTTAATCAAAAAATTCAGCATATAAAACAAACTATCCAAAAACTACAATCAGATTTGAAAGATGATTTGGATAAATTAAAACGGAAATTTCATCCGAAAATAAAGGAGCAAAAAGAGCTTATTCAACAAAATGAATATCACTTACAAAATGGAAAAGTAAAATTAGATGAACTTTTGGTAAAGCTATCGGAATGGGAAGCCAAAGCCAAAAGCGAACAAAAATTAGTAATTGAGAATATCGAAAAAAACATCGCTCAACTGAATGAAGAAAAAGTTAAAGCGGAAGAAGAGGTGCTGAAAATAGAAACAAGTATTGCCAAAACAATTAACACAAAGAAGAAAGAAAAGGCATCTAAAATAAAAGAAGAACAACAAAAGTTAGCTGAAATACTTCAAAAGTTGGATGAACAAATTCAGGAAGAAAAAAAATCCATTTATACCAAAACGGAAACTATTAAAACAGCTCAAAGTCAAGAGTTAAACACAAAAGGTGCTGATACAAAAAGAATTAACGAAATTGACTTGCGACTTTCTGAACTTCAATTAGAATTAAATTTCATTGAAAACAATCGAGACAAAGTTGCAGAATACAATAAAGATAAACGTGAACTTTTCGACAAAGAAGGTGAGTTTAAAAACAACAAAACACTGTTAGATAAAAAATTAGATGATGAAGCAGAAAAACACAAACAACAAAAGGATAAATTTGTTCAACAATTAGGTGTTCACAAAGCAGAAATAGAAGCATTAAATCAATCTTTAGAGCAAATAAAATCTGACTTAACGGCTTTTGATAACTTTACCAAAACAAAAATCTATGAAGCTGTTTTTGAATATATTTCTTCATTTGTTGACGAACACAAGACAGAACAAAACTGTGTTTCTCTAATTTCCGAATTACAAACGACGGACAACACTCTTACAAAAAGGTATTTAGATTTACAGGAAGGTGTTCATAAATTTACAGGCAATTTTCAAGAAAACAATCTCTTTAGTTTTCAAGTGAAGTTTAACGAAAGAAATGAATATTTTGATTTTGCCGAAATGCTAAAAGAGTTTATAGAAGAAAATAAAATAGACGAATACAAGCAAAGAGTCGAAGAGCGATTTGCACATATCATTCGTCAAATAGGTCGTGAAACCAACTCATTGATAGAAAAAGAAGGTGAAATTAGTAAAATTATCACAGAAATAAACAATGATTTTGTAGCAAGAAACTTTGTCGGAGCGATAAAAAGTATGGAACTCAAAACCATAGAAAGTAAAAATAAAATCTTTACACTCTTGGTTGAAATAAAGAATTTTAACGATGTAAATACTTTTAATTTAGGTAAGCCTGACTTGTTTGCAACTGATGAGCAAGGTAACAAAAACAAAAAAGCAATTTCGCTGCTGATACAACTCATTAAAGAAATGAGTACATTTAAAGAAAAAGAAATTAGACTGTCCGACTCATTTGAATTGTTATTCAAAATTGTAGAAAACGATAACGATACCGGCTGGGTAGAAAAACTTACCAATGTAGGTTCTGAAGGAACAGATGTACTTGTAAAAGCAATGATTAATATTATGTTACTTAACGTTTTCAAAGAAAAAGCAAGCAAAAAGCAGCAAGAAGAGTTTCGTTTACATTGTATGATGGATGAAATTGGAAAGTTGCATCCCAATAACGTAAAAGGAATTTTAAAATTCGCCAACGACAGGAATATTTTATTGATTAATAGCTCGCCTACATCTCTCAATGCTATGGATTATCGATACACTTATTTACTATCAAAAGACAATAAAAACATTACAAACATCAAACGTTTAATTGCACAAAAAAAGGCTATAAATACACAAAGTAACACAAATATTAATTAGTGTAAATTCGTGCATTCGTGGCAAAACATAATATGAAATCAATGAAAATCCCTATTCATATAGCTCAAAAATTGCTACAACTTTCAAAAGGAGAAATACTTAATTCAAGTCAGGCAAAACATCAATTAATAGATGAATTGGTTTTGGAAGAAATTATTGAAAGAACAGGAAGAGTACAAAAGAAGTTACATCTTATAAATGCAGACGCACTCTTCTTATTTCTTCAAAATAAATTCGGCATCAATGACCTTGAAAATTACATTGAAGTTGCTCAAAAAGACAATATAAAACGAAGTGATTTAGTAGCAATTTCATCCAATTCAAAACTTAAAAGCACAAGGACTTTTAAGGGGTTTTTAATAAACAGTTATAATCCTATTGTGGCAACATTGAATGGCAAAAAAACAACATTCAATTTTACTGAGGGCGTATTTCAGTTTATCTATGATTTTGAAAATTTTATACCTAATCAAAACATAACGATTATAGGAGTAGAAAACGCTGAAAATTTTCGGTGGATTGCAAAGCAACAATATTTATTTGAAGACATTCAGCCACTTTTTGTAAGTCGATACCCTCAAAATCAAAGTAAAGATTTAATAAAATGGCTGCAATCCATCCCGAATAACTATCTTCATTTCGGAGATTTTGATTTTGCTGGTATTGGGATTTATTTGAATGAGTACAAAAAACATCTTAAAAGTAAAGCAACATTTTTTGTTCCAAATGACTTAGAAAAACTCATTCGTTTAAATGGGAATAGTAAATTATATGATAAACAAAAAATGAGCTTTAAAGAAGAGGCATTAACAGAAGAACCCTTACTAAAATTAATTCAAATAATCCATAAATACAAAAAGGGATTAGAACAAGAAATATTTATTTTAAAGAATTAGTAATAATCACAACCAATGGCGGTTTAATTCTAATTAAAGAAAAATTAGAGGAAAATCCAAACTATTTTTTACAGCCTACATCCTTTTTGAATATGATTTTAGAAACAGAAAAAGTATAAATGCCGCCACACAAAAATACACACTTGCAAACCGCTCAAAGCCGCCCCGCTGACCAAGGTTTGCAAGAGAGTATTTTTTATCCTAACCCGACAATAATTAAAAACAAAAAACCTCCCTTTCTTCAAAAAATTAAGACTTATATCATTTACAGACAAAGACATATCGACAACGAAAAAGAAGCACTAGGCGGTAACATGCGTTTGGCGTCATGCGGGGTGCAGTGCTTAAATTCAAGTGCAGTTTTTCAAATCAACTTTAGTGCTGGGTTGACAGTTTTGTGCCTTGAAATCCCGCACTACGCATAGCCAAGACCGTTATAAATCATCCCCCCTACTTCCCGATACAAAAAGTAACTTGTATTGATTATCAATTAGTTATGTAGATTAGGCAACAAATAGGCAACAAAATCTGTAAAATTGGTGGCAAATAAGAGAAAATGCCTTTATTTTATTAGAACCTATCTACGAGCAAATATAAGCCTTTTTTCTTTGTTTTAGCCCTCAAATTCAATTCTTGATACTTTGGTAGTTCGGAACAATAAAGTTTATCATAAGGCTTTGCAAAGCCGTTCTTGACCATTATTTCGTTTAAGGTGTTGCCGTTAGGCAATACCACATAAGCCAAAGTTCTGCCGTATGGGTCTTGCTCGTTGCCTACTTCTTGAATTAATGTAATCCGCTTTCCAATCTTTGCCTTAGTTCTTAAAAATTCATAAGACTGGTGTGCAAGCTCTATCAAAAAACGCCCTGATAAATGGGTTTCTCTTTCGTCCTGCTTTAGTTTTTTGCAAGGTGTCAACTCTGGTGCATCAATGCCATAAAAACGTATTTCTTCTTCTTTATTTGAGATTAAATTCTTTGCGATTATGCCGTCACCATCTACAACTTTTACTATTTCGTAGTTGGTTTTGATTGTGGTCTGACACTTTACATCTAATTGCTTCATATTGCACTATTTAAGTAATTGATTAACAGCTATTTATGGCGTAAATTTACACTAAATTTTTAACATAAAAAAAGCGTATCATTATGGCAAGACAGAAAGGACATATTAAATATGTTGGGACGTTAGGTGAAGTTCGTCACTTCAAAATTAAAGGGAATGATGGTTACTTTGCGGGTCTAAAAGGCGGTCCATCTGCTGAACAGATTGCATCTGATCCAGCCTTTGTTCGTACTCGTGAAAATATGAATGAGTTTGGTGGTAGTGCTACTACTGGTCGTTCATTTAGAACAAGTATTGCAAATCTAATTCGTAATAATGCTGATAGTCAAGTGACAGGTCGTATTACTGCGGTAATGAAGAAAATTAATTTAGAAGATGGTTCAGAAGCCAGAGGTCAAAGAGCAATTTTAATTACTGCTGCTCCTCAATATTTAGAAGGTTTTGAATTCAATAAGTTTTCTTCTTTAAATGGTGTTTTTAATGCTCCTTACACAATTACTTCAAATGTAGATCGTGATGAGTCAACATTAGCAATTGCACCATTTAATCCATTGGATAATATGTTTATCCCTGCAGGTGCTACACATTTCAGAATTATAAATGCTATTACGGTTTTATCTGACTTTGCGTATAATCCTGTTACCAAGACTTACGAGCCAAAAGATAATGTAAATAATGGATTGACTGCAACAGCTGATTCGGGTTATTTACCTGTAAATGCAATGACTTCTGCAATTTCTGTTGCTACGACATTGCCAGGTTCTCCAACACTTTCTGCGGATGTTTCGGTAGTTAATATTTTAGCGGTTGAGTTTTACCAAGAAGTTAATTCAAATTACTACTTGTTTTCGCAAGGTAATGCGATGAAAGTTGCAAAAATATTCTAATTCTTCATCAGTGAATTAGACGATTTCGGAAAATCGGGAAAGCCTGCTCTATTGAGTAGGCTTTTTTTCGTTTGCACCTTTTTTCCTATAATGGTTAAATATGGTTTAAATAAGTGTACCTAAACCATAAGACAACCATAGGAAAGGTTTTTTACCTCCTTTTGATATAACGGTAAAAAATAGCTCTTTTTGCATCATTAATAAGGAGCAAAGTTTCTTTGTATTTTTTCTCTTGCTGCTCTAAAATTTCTAATGCCTTTACTGACTTTTTGAAACCTTTTAAATCTGTGCTGGCTTGCTCTAATCCAGTATTTATAGCTTGTTTACAATCGCCAATGGTAATGAATGGAATAACCGAACCTTTTAAAAAATATTCAAAGGATTTAGCCTTCCATAATCCGAAACAAAGCGAGTAAAAAAACTGCTTTTCTTCTTCGGTTTTGGCGGTTAAAACAAAGCAATTCGGGCAAGGCTCTGAAAGTGGTTTTCCGCTGTTGTTTCCTTTGCATAGGATGTAAAAATGTGGCTCATTTATTTGAGCTTTTGGGCTGTACGTTTTAAGTGAGAATTTTGCCATTTTGAGATGATTTTGTTTGCTTCCGAAATCCCCTCTGAAAAAAAATTTTTTGACAAAGAAAAAAACGAAAAAAAAAGAAAGCCATCACATCAGGTGGTGGAGATTGGACAAGCAAGTTTTTTTGAAAAAATACTACCCGATAGGGTGGAGATTTTTTTAAAAACCCGTAGGGCTTGAACTTGAAGGGCCAATTGTAGCCACCTACTTTTGCTTCCTTTTTTATTCTTTTTGTTAAAACATCTCTTTAAACTCTAATCTTAATTGATACTTCTTCTTTTCAATTCCAATGGGGTAAACACTTCCAGAAAAAAATAAACTATACCTTATTTGTGCGTTGGATTGTGCGTGGCAAGTGTAGTAACTGAACGGAATGAAACGATTGTTTGGGTATGGAATGAAGCAATACTGTATGCTTTTGCAGGGTTGCAAACTTTGCAATCTTTTCATTTCTGCAAAGTTTATTGGGTTGGGGAAAGCATACGGATTGCGTAATGGAATAGTGCGTTGGGTATCGTGGAATGGAGAGAAGGCACTACTCTTGCTGGCAAATTAGGCTGTAGTGGGTGCTATGTAGAGAAACGGAATAGTACCGACTAAAAGCCGACACTAAACATCATAGTTTATTTTTTTCTGACCGCTGAAAGGGTGGTGGGGAATTGTGGCTCTTAGGGTGGGTGCGGCTGGTTAAAACACGGCTACGATACCAAAAAATATTTGCGTTGGGTTTTGCGTTGGGGAATATTTTTTTGGTAGCGTCTATGGTGCTGGCTATTTTACATAATGTTATTATAGGACAGACTGTGCGTTTGGGTGCTTGCACAAGCAGGGGAAGAGGCTGTACTATAATGCCACATTATGTAACTTAGCTTCCGACATTTTTAATACTGGCATAAGCGGAACGGTGGTGGTGGTTGGAGTGTAGCGGCTTTTTGTTTGGGCTGTGGAGGGTTGGCAACAGCTCTTTGCTTTTTTAGTTTATACCGCTAAAAAATATATGCTTTAAACAAAAAAAGCAATGTGCTGTATAGCGTTGGGAACAGCCCACACAAAAAGTATGACAGTTTAAAAATGGCGGCAGTACCATAGTATGCACTGAAGCGGTGGCATTACTCACGACTTTTTTAATTGTAATATGGTGTTCGTGAATGCTTACGCATTTGTGCGGTTGGCAGTGCATAAGCCGTGTTTTTTGCGTTGGCTGGGTGGGTATGAATTATGATGTTACATTTTTAGTGAAATTCAAAATATTTGATTACCTTTGTAACATCAAAACAACAAAACATATGGATGCAATTATCGGAAATAACATTAAATCTCTTAGAAGTAAGCTTGGTTTAAATCAGGAAGATATAGCTGAATATTTGGGGTTAAGCAGACAACAAATCATTAGATATGAGAAAGGTGAAAGTGCTGTACCTACTGATAACTTGACTAAACTCGCTGAATTGTTTTCAGTGGATGAGTATGACTTTTATGAAGAGAATATAGCTAAAGTAAATGCAAATCTTGCCTTTGCATTTAGAGCAGATGAATTGCGAGGAGATGACTTAAAAACTATAGCTGCCTTTAAAAAAATCGCAATGAATTATCTTAAAATGAAAGAAGCTGTAGATAATGAATAATATCGTAATTGAAAAAGAAGCGAGTGCTTTTAGGTTAAAAAATGGCTTAGGAGCTAATGATCCTATACGTTTAAAAAGCATTTTAAATAATTTAGATGTAGTAACGGTTTATAAAAGACTGAGTGGTGATTTTTCTGGAATGGCTTTAAAAGTAAATTTGAATGAAAATAATATTAATAGATTTATTTTAGTCAATAGCACACACAGTTTAGGGAAACAGCATTTTACTATATGTCACGAATTATATCATTTGTATATACAGAAAGAGTTTAATGCAATGGTATGTAAAACTGGTAGGTTTGACAAAAAAGATAAGGAGGAATATAACGCTGATTATTTTGCAGCTGTGCTATTACTGCCAGAAACGGGTGTTAAGGCATTAATACCAAATGAAGAATTAAAAAAGGATAAAATCACACTTAAAACTATATTAAAAATTGAACATTATTACTCTTGTTCACGAGCTGCTTTATTGTATAGACTGGAAGATTTGAATATTATAACAAAAAGCTATAAGGACAACTTTGCTACTAATGTCAAATATGGTGCATTACAGCACGGATACAACACAAATTTGTATTCAAGTGGCAATGATAATTTAGTTATTGGAAATTATGGTGAGATAGCTTACCAACTTTACGAAAATGAGAAAATTTCAGAAACCTATTATTATACCTTATTAAAAGATTTGGGACTTAGTGATGATGAACTTCAAATAATTATTAATGGGGAAGAAAGCTAAAGATACTATTATTCTAATAGATGCTGACGTTGTTTCCCACTTTATAAAAGGTAAGGAAATATATGCGTTAAACTCAATCTTTGAATATGAAATTAGAGTACTTGATAAAGTTTATAATGAATTAAAAGACAATCGAACTTGGATAAATCAGATAGACAATTTAATACAACAAGGTGTTTTAAAAATAGAACCGTTTCCAGAGAATAATGCTGAAATTAAAAAGGAATATTTTCATATAAAAAAATTAATGTTAAAGGGAGAAGGAGAAAGTGCTTGTCTGGCTTATGTGAGATATACTGATAACATTATTGCAAGTAGTAATTTAAAAGATATAAGGAACTATTGCCAAATGCATAATATACAATATCTTACTACAATGGATTTTTTATGTTATGCCTTAAAAAAGAATGTTTTTGATTTGGAAAGATGCAATCTCTTTATTGCAAATGTCTTAGAAAAAAGAGGTAAGCTGCCAGTTAAACGAATGGAAGATTATAAATGCAAGGAATTTAGTTAAAATGATTTAAATTGTAAAGAAGCTAATTAGATATTGAAACCATAAACCCCATAAAACCAATTAGCCCTAATATGCCAAGTATAGCCCACCAACTGAATGGTCTTGTGTGATTGGGTGAAAACATTAAAGACAGCATACAACTGAACGAAAACCGCAGGTTTCGTTCTATTCTTTGTAAAGGTGTATATCTGCTTTTTCTTGCCATATTGCTATAAAACTTGTTTTATTAAGCTCATTATATACTCTAAATCCTTGTCGTTTTCTATTTGGATTTGATAATCTCCATTTCCTCTATGCCCAATATTTGAAACATCTTTTACTAAACCTTTTGGATCATCAAGAGTGCCTATTTTGGCATTAATGAATATTTTCAATGACTTCTTTTGAATTTCAATATCTGAAATGTTTGAACCTTTCTTAAATCTGTATAGTTTTCTTCATCAATATTTCTGCTAAACTGACTTTTGAAACTTTTTAAATCGCCAAAAATGTAGGGGTCAATAAGGCTGACTAAGCCGTATAACTCTAAAATAGAATTTTGCAAAGGTGTTGCGGTTAGCAACACTTTTTTGCAATGGTCTAAGGCATCTTTGATGCCGTTGCCTATTTTATTTGAGGGTTTATAAACATTGCGTAAGCGATGTGCTTCGTCAATAATTACTAAATCCCAATTGATGTGTTTTAGATAAGGTGCTTTGTTTTTAGCAAAATGATACGAACAAATGATAATCGTATCTTCCTGATTAAAAGGATTTAGATTACCTTCTTTAATCGAGTTGTTAAATGACTTTGCTTCCAGAATAACGGAAGGCAAATAGAATTTATCTGCTAACTCTCTGTTCCATTGCTTACGCAAGTTGGAAGGACCAATAATTAACAATTTCCTTTTTCTGATACCGTCCCAAAAAGTGTGTCTGTAAATAAAAACAATCATCTCAATGTTATAAATTAGAAGTTCTGGAAAACTTTAAAAAACAAAAGAGATGATTG
>SMES01000051.1_pt1 | contig 20063 bp, 17 predicted proteins | sample 2456241 | NCBI WGS metagenome assembly SMES01 (sample SAMN10132598, study PRJNA489261) | soil metagenome | isolation source: day1 antibiotic-silty clay loam soil | place: USA | reverse complement strand
TAATAAGAACGTAAAGAATAGAGGCATTAGTGGAGATATATGCATGGGCGTATATGACAGAATGGATGTAATAACCAAAGGGATGCCCGCAAAGATTTTTCTGTTGATTGGTGTAAATGATATTGGCAGAGGTGCTTCGTCAGACTCTGTGGTTGTAGGCATAGATAGAATTATTGATAAGATACAAATCGATTCGCCCACAACTGAGATTTACCTTCAAAGTATTCTACCATTGAACGACTCCTTTGACATGTTTAATGGTCACACCAAACGATGGAACGAGATAAAACCATTGAATAAGAGACTTGAAGAGTTGACTAAAACGAAGAAGCAGGTAACATATATCGATCTCTACTCAGATTTTGTAGAACCAGACACAGATAAATTGAACCCACAATTTACTAACGATGGCCTTCATTTAATGGGCAAAGGCTATATGAAATGGGTGGAGATAATATCGCCCTTTATAAATAGGGAGAATTGATGTGGAGCATCAAAATATATAACTTGAAGTTTTTTCGATTAGAAGAATAACAGGTGGCATTTGACAGTACTCTAAGTAATATTTCATATGGTTTACTACATTCCCTAAAGACCTTTAAAAGAGCGCGTTGCCATACCACATAGCGGCTAAGAACCGCATTGCGCATTGAAATATACTATAACTTTATAAAATATTTCGGCTATAGTCAACACACACAATTTTACAGATCATTACACATAATATTGCATGTGACGCAATAAAAACTCACTTTACCCATAAACACAAAAAAGCCATTGTTTCATTAACAACGGCTTATTCTTATAATAGCAATGTTTATCTCGACAGTTTTTCGAATATACTATACCCTAAGTATATATTAGCCAATGCTATATATACTCAATAAAGCTGCGAGATCTATTTCTTTATCTGCAAATATTAAACTCTAATACCAGCTAATAGCTTTATCTCAATATCCAACTCTTTCATTTTAGCCAAAAGAGGGTTGATAGCCATTTTCTTTAATTTTCTAAGCTTCACAGCTTCTAGCATTTTCTCTTCCAACTCGGCTATAGATACAATAGCTGCATTTAACACTTCTAGCAACTCTTCTTCCTCTCTGCTTTGAGCTCTCACAAGGTGGCTCTGAACAGCCAAGGAGAGTGTTTTTACCTCTTCGGTTTCTTCAGAAGCTTTGTCTTCGGGCACTTCATTTATAAGTGCGTGTATCTCGGTTGCTAAGTCTAAACTTTCTTGTAATAATCTTCTTTTCATATAATTAATTGTACTGTTATTAAAACTTGTAAGTAATTAGGTTGCTTACAACAAAATGGAATATAATCTTTTTTGGAGCATTCCTGCAAAAAGAAAGGTCAAGATATATCCTGACCTTTTCTATTTTTCCTATAGAAAAATAAATCTCCTTATGCTGGATGTATCGCCTCGGTTGGACATACTTCTGCGCATGCACCACAGTCAGTGCAAATTTCTGGGTCAATTACATAGATATCACCTTCAGAAATAGCATCAACAGGACATTCGTCAATACAAGTACCGCAAGCAATGCAATCATCATTTATTACGTAAGCCATAATGAATAGTTTTTTTATTGGTTAGTATAATAGTTTGATTCAATTTGGTTTGAAACAACTATGCAAATTTACAATTATTTTTATAATAACCTAAACTTTCGGGGGTTAATTAATAGTTAAGTGTATATAAGCAACTAAAATTTTAAGTTATAGTACACAGCGTGACAGCTTTGTAAAGAAGAAGAGAAACATGATGAGCAATAAATGAAAATATAAACGAACACTTTTCTATTACTTTTCCCTAATTACAGAAAGAGAATCTCACCTTATAATATCAGCGTATCTCCTTTTTCCTCTAAAATAGAAATCAAAAAGCATAGATCCTTTATATAATTGCGGAATATTTGTCTGTATTGTCTTATCTAAGTTGTATTTGCGCTTAGGCTTAAAGGCAGGTCTCATTTTAATAAAATCGGTGTATGCATTGCCCACTGCTTTTGCATGCTTCCACTTACCTTGTACCAAGAAGTGTGCAGCCGCTGCTGTATCTAATATTAAGCGCACCAAAAGCACCTCTATAAGCTTTGCTTGTGTTGCATTTTTGTATATCATCAATAGATTGTTGCGAAAATTGAGATGCACCTTACGTGGACTCTCACTATCTAGCGACGCACCGCCCACATGATAAACCTTAGATTGTGGCAAGCAAACAACCTTTTTGCCCCGCGCAAGTAGTCGCCAACAAAGATCAATCTCTTCCATGTGTGCAAAAAAGTCGCCATCAAGGCCTCCTGCCTCTATATAATCTGCTCTTCGCATACATAAACAAGCACCTGTAGCCCAAAATATATCTATGGGGTTGTCATACTGTCCCCTATCCTCTTCTAGTTTGTGCAATATACGCCCACGGCAAAAAGGATAGCCATATCTATCAATAAAACCTCCTGCTGCGCCAGCGTATTCAAACATAGATTTATTGGCAAACGAAAGAATCTTTGGCTGTACAGCGGCCGTATGTTTGTTATGCTCCAAATGTTCTATCATAGGATTGAGCCAATGGGGCGAGGTTTCAACATCGGAGTTTAAAAGGACTACATATTCTGAGTCAACCTGTTGCAATGCTTTATTATACCCTTCGGCAAAACCATAGTTTTTATCCAATAAGATAAGCTTCACATTGGGAAACTGTTGCCGCAGCACCTCTACAGAATTGTCCGATGAGTTATTGTCGGCCACCACCACTTCGCAATCTTCTGTTTGGGTATGCATCAATACAGTGGGTAGAAACTGCTTCAACAGTTTTGCTCCATTCCAGTTTAATATTACAACCGATGTTTTTTTCATTGCTCAGCGTTTATATCCGATTCTTTCTTTTTGGCAAATTTCCAGCGATTGTGCGACCATAAATAGTAGGCAGGATTGCGCAAAATAGTCTCCTCAAGCTTTCGCACATACATTTCTGTAATAGCAAACTCGGGCTCTTGCGATGCATCGGGCGAGATAACCGAGAATGTACCTTTATAGTGTCCACGCTTTATTTTCTCAATATCAAGATACGCCACAGCAAACTTAGTTTTTTGTGCAATGCGCTCTGTACCCGTAAGAAAGAGAGAGTCTTGATTCAAGAAAGTTGTCCAATACTGATCGTAATATCTGGGTGGACGCTGGTCTGAAATAAAACCATATATAACCTGTTTCTTTTCGCTACGCAGTTTTACAATAGTTCGCATAGTCTCTTTTCGCTCTATATTAAGCGAATTGAAACGAGTGCGTATTTTCTTAAATATCTCATCAAAAGATTTACTACTTATCAGTTGATATATTTGCGCCTTTACCATATCATGTGGCAAGTGCAGCCCAATAGATGTTACCCACTCCCAGTTACCATAGTGGCCTAAATATAGAATACACGACCTATTGTCTTTCATAATTTCGGCCAACGCTTCTTGTCCATGAAACTCCATGCGCCTCATCATCTCCTCATCAGAAATATGCAATAGCTTGATGGTCTCGAAGAAATAATCGCAAAGATGATGATAAAACTGTTTTTCAATCTTTGCAATCTCTTTTTTAGTTTTGTTTGGGAATGAGCTGGTCAAGTTTTTTCTTACCATCTTTCTTCTGTATCGTACTATATGGTAAGTAACAACAAACAGAATATCTGCAAAGATAAACAACACGCGGAGTGGCAAAAACGCATGCATTTTTAGCAACCCATATATAAGGTGATAACCGAGTGGTTTTTTATTCATTTCCTATAGTAGTTAGTTGTGCTTGCATGGTCATAGTTTCGGGGTTGAGGTCTCCTATTGTAACATCAATAACTTCATTTTCAAACAAATCGTTGTACAGAGTAGCCACCTTTACATAGTTTTCGGTAAAACCCACCATTGCGTGACCATGTCTAGCGCTTTCGAACAGTACCTTCTGTGCTGTGCCCTTGTTTTGGTTGTAAAACGCTTCCAACTTTTGCTCCGATATATCTAACAATGCTTTGCTGCGCTCATGTTTCACTCTTGGGTCGACGGGATTGTCCATCTCCAGGGCTTTTGTGCCTGCACGTTCAGAATAGGTAAACACATGCAATTGCGTCATTGGAAGAGACTCAATAAAGCGTTTTGCATCTTCGAATTGCTCATCTGTTTCGCCACGCACCCCCACAATTACATCCACACCTATAAAAGCATGTGGCAACACCTCTTTTATTTTCTCTACTTTGTGAGCAAACAGTGCTGTGTCGTATTTTCTTTTCATCATTTTTAGCACCTCGTCATTTCCCGATTGCAAGGGAATATGGAAATGTGGCATAAAACGTTTTGATTGGGCTACAAAGTCAATTATTTCGTCGGTCAACAAGTTAGGCTCTATCGACGATATTCTAAACCGCTCTATACCTTCTACCTCGTCCAGTGCTTTCACCAGGTCGACAAAACTCTCATTGGTCGATTTTCCGAAATCTCCAATATTTACTCCTGTTAGCACAATTTCTTTACCACCACTGGCTGCCACCCCTTGGGCTTGTGCAACTAAGCTGCTAATAGAGCCATTTCGGCTACGTCCACGAGCAAAAGGAATGGTGCAATAGGTGCAATAATAATCGCATCCGTCTTGCACCTTCAGAAAATGTCGTGTTCTATCGTCTGCCGAGCATGAGGGGATAAACTTTTTTATTTGATTCAATTTCGTAACAAACACCTCACCCTTATCATGGTTTCCATCGCCGTTTTTACTGTCAAATTGACTTATATAGTCCAAAACATCCATCTTCTGATCGGAACCCAACACCAAATCCACTCCCTCTATATCTGCTATTTCAGCAGGTTTTAGTTGAGCGTAACAACCTGTTACAAGAACAATAGCACCAGGATGTTGTTTAATCATTTTACGGATGGCTTGACGAGATTTCTTATCCGCCAAATCAGTTACCGAACAAGTATTTATTACACAAACATCGGCCTTTTGGCCCTTTTGCGCTTTTGCAATTCCGGCTTCAGCCAATTGTTTACCAATTGTAGATGTTTCTGCAAAGTTTAACTTACACCCTAAGGTGTAGTAAACCGCAGTTTTATTTTCGAATATCGTAGTATCTATCATATTGCGTTTTGTACAAGAACATTGAGGTATCAAGAGAATAAATGATACCAAATAAAAGCAAATTTACAATAAATATGCAACCTTGAGGCTTTACAGCATTGTGATTAGAATTTTATATACTATTTTTACACAAAATAGGAGAAACTGAGTATAAAACAAAGATATGATTGAATCTAACTTTATAAAGCTGTACGAGAAGAGTTTTCGCGAAAATTGGGACCTTCCTGCTTTTACAGACTTAAACGAATCTACAACAATAACCTATAGCGACTTTGCCACCAATATAGGCCGTTTGCACATACTCTTTGAAGAGATGGGCTTAAAGAAAAAAGACAAAGTTGCTCTTATTGGTCGAAACCATACTGCTTGGGCAGCCATTTTTATGGCCACTATTACCTATGGTGCTGTAATTGTGCCTGTATTGCACGAGTTTCATCCAGACAGCATGGAGAATATTATTTTGCACTCAGACGCAAAACTAATTTTTATTGACGAAAACACTTTAGGCAAGCTCAATATAGAAAGATTTACGTATCCTATTATCAGTATTCCCAATTGGGATATGGTAAACAGACAAAGCAGCGATACAGATAATTTAAAAGCTACTATCAATAAGAAGTTTGCAAAACGATACATCAACGGCTTTAAACCTTCAGACATTCAATATCCACGCATTCACAACGATACTGTTATTTGCCTCAACTACACATCGGGCACTACAGGATTTAGTAAAGGGGTAATGCTCACAGCCAACAACTATGCAGGCAATGTGGTGTTTGCCGAAAGACTAGACTTGCTACTGAAAGGAGAAAGCATTGTTGCTTTCCTCCCCATGGCGCATGCATATGGGTGTGCATTCGATTTTTTGTATGCACTATCGGCAGGAGTTCACATTCATCTATTGGGCAAAAACATGAGCCCTACTATCCTTTTAGATGCTTTTCAGAAGGTAAAGCCAAAGCTAATTATTACTGTGCCACTGATATTAGAAAAAATATATCAGAAAAAAATACTCCCTATCATTTCTAAACCCACAATACAATCGATGCTTAAAGTACCTTTTCTTAGAAATGTAGTTTACAGCAGAATTAGAAAAACATTAATGGCTTCGTTTGGAGGTGAATTCAAAGAAATAATTATTGGCGGTGCAGCAATGAGCAAAGAAGCTGAAAGTTTTTTCCACAAAGTTGCATTTCCATTCACTATTGGCTATGGCATGACCGAGTGTGCACCCCTAATCTCTTATGATAAACACCAAGATTTTGTCCCCACATCATGCGGCAGGGTATTAGAGGGGATAATGGAAGCAAGAATAGACTCAGACGAACCAACTAAAATACCTGGAGAGATACAAGTGAGGGGCGAAAATGTGATGAAGGGATATTACAAAAACCCAAGTGCTACAGATGCTGCCTTTACCGAGGATGGTTGGTTGCGCACTGGCGATTTGGGTATTATTGACAATGAAAACCGCCTTTACATAAAAGGACGACTCAAAACAATGCTCTTAGGTGCTAATGGGCAAAATATTTTTCCCGAAGAGATAGAGGCGCGCCTCAACAATATGTCGTATGTAGCCGAAAGCCTTATTATAAAAAGACAGAACAGGTTGGTAGCTTTGGTCTATCCCGATATTCATGAAATGGAGGAGACAAATGTAACGTTTGAGCAACTCGAAAGTATAATGAATAACAATAGGCTGGTAATAAACAAGAGATTAGCCTCATATGAACAAATTAACTACATTGAACTAAGAAAAGATGAGTTTGAGAAAACTCCCAAAAAGAGTATCAAAAGATTTATGTATGTAGAAGACAATGGCAAGTAGAAAGAAATTAGAAAACAGATGAAATGAAGAAAAATGCTGATAAACTCAAAGATCTAAAAAGCCACCTTATACAATTTAAGCAAGAAGAAGGCGATAGACCATTCGACAACGATTATTTTGATGAGATGATTGACATAGCCGTGGATTGTTTTAAGGACGACAAAAACTCAAACACCTCCCATCTTAAGGTTGTTAAAAAGAAATGATTTAGTTATAGGTTAACTCCTATTATTTCAGGTCATTAGAATAAAAGTCTATTGAATATTTAATGCTGTAGAAATGTAGAAAACATATCTGACGTGGTAGATTTGACGAACAACGCATGAAAACTGAATCTACTACGGTAGAAATATTTAGAAAAGAGTAAAAGAGCCTTTTTCTATAGATTATCCAAAACTTACTCCCTAAAAGAAGAGTCTAAAGCTATAATAAGAAGGAAAAAGAGTTGAACGAATAATTTTACGATGGAGAAAATGATTTTAACTCCATGAATGTGCAGTAATAGCGCAACAAAAAAATAAAAGTATTAAAAACGACCAGTAATACTAGATAGATTCGTATTATATTTCTTATCATACATTTCTACCATGGTAGATTTGATTTTCATCGCGTTTTCGAGATTTCTACCGCGGTAGAAATGTTTAGGTGACAAAAGGTTACATGTAAAACTTAGCCCACTCATCAAAACAAGTAACAAAAAAAAAGACTCTATAGGCCTCTAAATAAAAACAATGGTCTCTTTGCAAGGCTCTATCCAGTTTACTAACACGATGGATAAAACTACGCAAGAAAACCATTGCTATAATTTTATGGAAAAGCTACTTATCTCTTAGATAGCTACTTGCAACTATTGCTGCACATTTGCTGTAAGCACCCTATTTATTTTCTCTACAATTGTTTGCGGCGATATTCTATTCATACAAGCATGATCTCCACGCCAACAAGGCACATTGCCAAACACTGAACATGGGCGACAATCTAAATCGTTTAATTGCACAGCGTTATTCGGTGGCTGATTGTAACCATAAAAGCCTAAATAAGGATGCGTAGCACCCCATACAGAAACTACGGGTGTGTTTACAAGCGATGCTAAATGCATGTTGGCCGAATCCATAGACACCAACACCGATAAGTAAGAAATGAGCAACAACTCTTTCTCTAAAGTTAGCTTACCAATTACAGAGGTTACATTAGAATATTTAGCCTCCCACTCTTCAAACTTCTCTTTTTCCTTTTTACCCCCACCAAACAAATAGATGTGCGTGTTGCTTTCAGCAGCTATTGCTTTCAGCACCTCCTCCATTTTGTCTACAGGATACATTTTTTCTGCATGCATCGCAAAGGGAGCAATTCCGATGTTAGACTTAGAGACATCAAAAGACAAGTTGTTTAGCTCAGCCACGTTGCGTATTTTACTTTCAAAATATGATGTAAAGCTCATTTCTGACTCTAAACCAAGCTCCGAAAAAACATCTCTATAACGATCTATTGAGTGCTTCAATTGTGTTAGTGGTGCTTTGTGCTTAACAATAGCTTTTTTCTTAGCCCTATCTTTATCTATAGACTTAACTTTTTTGCCACGTAAAAAGAAATACGACCTTATAAATTGACTACGCAACACACCGTGCAAGTCGGCTACAGCATCTATTTTGTAACTCTTGCCAATTTCTGTAGCTAGTTGCAGCAACCCTCCCACACCTTTATACAGTTTCAAGTCTACCCCAATTACCTTTATATTTGGCAATTGATTAGCAAACAAACCCTCAAAGTTTTTTGAGGTTAACATGTAAAAAGTGTAATTGGGGTAAGCTTTTGCAACTGAATACAGGGCAGGCAAAGTCATTGCCACATCGCCAAAAGCAGAAAACCTTATTACCAATATATTTCTATTCAACAAAAGGCCTTTCTTCTTCACGCTGTTACTTTTTTGCGTACAACACAGGGTTTAAAGCAGGGTCGTTGTACATTTTCATTTGTTTATATACTTTCATAAACTTATTGCCTTGCTCAATCTCTTCCAACAGCTCATCTATTGCAATAGAAAGATCTTTGTTTTGTTCAAGCAATACATTCAATTTTAGTTGGCAACTTTCTAAGTGCTCTTTATCAGCATCTTTTCTGGTAGCCTCTTCATTCATGTGGTATATCTTAATTACCAAAATAGACAATCTATCAAGCGCCCATGCAGGACTTTCTGTATTAATAGTCGCTGTTTCTTTTGGTTCTACATCTTTGTATAAATATAGAAAATAGCTATCTATTTGTTCTACTAAGTCGGTGCGCACTTGGTTTGATTTGTCAATGGTGCGCTTAATCTTAAGAGCTTCTACAGGATCGATATTCGGGTCGCGAATAATATCTTCTAAATGCCACTGAACAACGTCAATCCAGTTTTTTTGATATAAAAAACTATCAATTGTTCCTTCTTCAAAAGGGTTGATTATGGGTGTGTCCACACTGTCAGTTAAATGATAATCGGCAGTAGCCTTATTAAAGATTAAGTTTGCTTTTTCACTAAATGATTTCATAATAGATTTTTTATTGTTAATAATATCCGTAAAGATAGACAATTGTTTTGAAACAATAAAAGACACAACCTTTCATAAGTCATTACCTGCTATAGAAATCGCTTTATGGAGTGCACAAACACAGTCTCTTATCAAAAATAGATGCTCAACAATTTGACAATTCAAATAAAAAGTAATATATTTACATATTATTGTAAATATGAAAAAACAAAACATTATGAAAAGAAATTTTATTTATTCTATTGCATTAGTAGCAGTTGGTTTATTTGTAGCATCGTGTGCGCAACCTGCCGAACAGCCTCAAGAAGAGCCTACGCCGGTTGAAGCAAAGTCACTAAACTTGGAGTTCCGCGATTTTGGCAACGATCCATTTGTGTTTAACATTGAAGACTACACCAAAGAAAACGAAACATATCGTACTGCTTTGTGGACAGGTGAGTATATGCAACTAACAGTTATGAATATACTACCAGGCGAAGATATAGGTTTAGAGATACATACAGATCACGACCAGTTTATTCGTGTAGAAGAGGGCAAAGGTATTGTAATGATGGGCGATGCAGAAGACAACCTAACATTTCAAGAAAGAGTGGAAGATGATTTTGCTATAATGATTCCGGCTGGAAAATGGCACAATGTAGTAAACGACTCAGACAAGCCTCTAAAACTATACTCTATTTATGCACCAAGAGAGCATGACAAGAGTACTGTGCACAAAACAAGAGCAGAAGCATTGGCAGATGAGCACGATCACTAATTCGGACGTGAATAACTAGAAAATAGATTATAAAAAAAAGGATGCCCCATAATTTGGAGCATCTTTTTTTTTGTATCCTTTGCTAACGATTATTGTAAGGAAATGAAGCTAAAGTAGGATATAAAGTAAAAGTACCATATCAATTCGAAATTAGATCTTATCCCTTCTTAAAAATATCTTTTTCAAATAATAGAATAGAGGATTTGTATATTTTAAATTTTTCCACGGACGACTCGAGTGAGGAAGATGGAGCACTTCTGTACCTTTCACCAAATAATTTTTGAAGCCAAGCTTTCTCGATTGTTTAGTAATATGCACATCAAACCAATCTTTCTTTTGGTCAAGTGTTTTAAAGTCAAACTTTTTGAGGTAGTTAATAGTAATAAGCGTGCAACAAAAGCTGATACTATGCTGAGCAACAATAGTTTCGTTGCTTTTAGTTTTTTCGTAAAGATAAGGAAAGTTATAATTACCCTCTTTATCCACAGTAATGGCGGCAACCATGCCAGCATCGGGTTTGTCCTTTGCAACTTTCAGCAAGTTAGAAATTGTGTCGGGTTTCACTATTACATCAGATTCAACAAGTATCAACGGACAGTTTTTGCTAATAGCCATCTCCTGCGCAATCTCAAGCACCAACTTATAGTTGGGCGAAGGTGTAGAGGTTATATCTTCTAGATGTATAACATTGAATATCAGTCTATCTTTTGCTTCATCTAAGTACTCTTTCGTTTCAGGTTGGCTAAAATCGTTATAAACGTAATACGCTATATCTGCCTTTGTTTTTACGATTGCATCAATAGTGAGTTTTGTTGTATCCAACGAGTTCTTTACAGGAGTAATAACAATTGCTTCTAGCATATTACATTTCGTTTTAACGTTGTTTTAATATGCAAAGCTAGTAAATAAAACGACACACTATAATCAAAATAAAACAAAGCCATTACTAACCTCCACACAATATATATGCCAATAATTATAAGACTATTAGTAGGCATCAAATAATTTGCACTAAATAAACTTTCAAGTATGCATAATTTAGCTAAATTTGTAAATATAACAATGTAATATCCACTAAAAGAAACCACATATCTATGAATAAAATTGTAGGGAAAGAATACCTATCAGATAAAATTGTGAAGCTTGAAGTTGAAGCTCCTTTAATTGCAAAAAGCAGAAGAGCTGGTCATTTTGTAATTGTGCGTGTGGGCGAGAAAGGCGAGCGTATTCCATACACCATAGCCTCGTCCGATACCAAGCGAGGTACAATAACCTTGGTGATACAACTTGTAGGCAAATCGTCGCAAAAAGTGGGCGCATTAGAAGTGGGAGACTACATTACCGATTTGGTGGGTCCGCTTGGCAAAGCAACAAATATAGAAAAATTTGGCACAGTAGTATGTGCTGGAGGTGGCGTAGGAATTGCACCAATGTTGCCAATTATAGAAGCCATGAGCAAGGCTGGCAATAAGGTTATTGCTGTTTTGGGTGCACGCTCAAAAGATTTGGTAATATTAGAAGACCAAGTGAAAGCGTTTGCCGATGAAGTAATTGTAATGACCGACGACGGAAGCTATGGCAATAAAGGATTGATTACCGAAGGGATTGAGAAAATAATTAATAGAGAAAAAGTGGATCTTTGTCTCACCATTGGCCCAGCTATTATGATGAAATTTGTTTCATTGTTGACAAAGAAATACAACATCCCCACACTTGCATCGCTCAACACCATTATGGTAGATGGCACTGGAATGTGTGGTGCATGTAGAGTGACAGTAGGTGGCAAAACTAAATTTGTATGTGTAGACGGACCTGAGTTTGATGCACATCAAGTAGATTTTGATGAAATGTTGATGCGCCTAAAAGCTTATAACTAGGGACAGGAAACAAGAGACCAGGGATAAGGAAGCAGATAAGCCTTTTACTCTTTACTATACACCCTTTACTCCCCACTCATTTACTTATAACTTACGACTTATATTATTATGCCTTCAAAAGAATATTTAAAAGCAGAACGCTCCACCCCATGGCGCGAAGAGATACGAAAAGCTATCAGAAATAAAGACCGCACAGATATGACTCGTGTGGTAATGAAATCGGTAGACCCTGAAGTGAGAAGCCGAAACTACCAAGAGGTAAATTTAGGTTTAACTGTAGAGCAAGCTGTAGCTGAAGCCCAACGTTGTTTAGACTGTGTAAACCCAACTTGTATAGACGGTTGCCCGGTGGAGATAAATATACCCAAGTTTATCAAAAACATTGAACGCGGAGAGTTTCTTGAAGCTGCAAAAACATTGAAAGAGACAAGTGCATTACCTGCAGTGTGCGGACGCGTTTGTCCGCAAGAGCGCCAATGCGAAAGCACCTGTTTCTATGTGCAGAAGCTAAACAAACCAGCCGTAGCTATTGGTCATTTAGAAAGATTTGCAGCCGATTACGAGCGTGAGAGTGGCAATATTGCCATTCCCGAGATTACGGCAAGCAATAGTATAAAAGTAGCTGTTATAGGCTCTGGCCCAGCAGGACTATCGTTTGCAGGCGACATGGTTAAAAAAGGATTTGATGTAACCGTATTCGAAGCCCTGCATGAGTTAGGCGGTGTATTGCGTTATGGAATACCAGAGTTCCGACTGCCCAATTATATTGTAGATGTAGAGATTGATGTGTTGGCAAAAATGGGCGTTAAGTTCAACACCAACTGCATTGTGGGTAAAACTATATCGCATGAAGATTTACATGAAATGGATTTTAAAGGAATATTTGTAGCAAGTGGTGCAGGGCTGCCTCACTTTATGCATATTCCGGGCGAAAACCTAAATGGTGTTATGTCGTGCAACGAGTACCTTACTCGCATCAACCTGATGGATGCGGCCAATCCAGAAAGCGACACCCCTGTATTGATGGGCAAGAAAGTAGCCGTAATTGGTGGTGGAAATACCGCTATGGATGCCGTGAGAACAGCTCGCAGGCTAGGTGCCGAGAGAGCAATGATTGTTTACAGACGATCGGAAGAGGAAATGCCGGCGCGACTAGAAGAGGTGCACCACGCCAAAGAAGAGGGCATTGAGTTTTACAACCTTCACAATCCATTGAAATATGAAGGTGATGAAAACTTTCGTGTAAACAGAATGCTGTTGCAACGAATGGAACTGGGCGAACCCGATGCATCGGGACGTCGACGTCCAATGCCTATTGAGGGCGATACAGTGTGGATAGATGTAGACCAAGTAATTGTGAGTGTGGGCGTATCGCCCAATCCGCTTATTCCATCAACTTTTCAAGGATTAGAAGTTACAGATTGGGGCACAATTGTTGTAAACAGCGATACTATGCAATCGGCACAAAGCGACATATTTGCAGGAGGCGACATTGTTCGTGGCGGTGCAACAGTAATACTGGCAATGGGCGACGGACGAAAAGCAGCGAAAGGCATGAGTGAAGCATTGCTTGCTAATTAATATTGACATAATTGTCAAAAGCCACAATCAATAATAGCATATAAACAAATAGAGATGAAAATATTAGCAGATGCTCATATTCCTTACCTACAAGGAGTAGCAGAGCAGTTTGGCCAAGTAACCTACCTACCTGGCAATGAGTTTACCAAAGAAACAGTAAAAGAAAACGACGTTTTAATTGTTCGCACAGTTACCCATTTCGATGAGAAAATATTGGCAGGCTCAAACGTAAAACTTATTTGCTCTGCAACTATTGGCTACGACCATATCGATACCCACTATTGCGAACAAAACAATATAGCTTGGCGCACAGCCCCCGGTTGCAATGCAAGCTCGGTAGAGCAATACGTAACAACATCGATAGTGAGAATGGCACAAAAGCATAACTTCGAACTAAAAGATAAAACAATTGGTATTGTGGGAGTAGGCAATGTAGGCAAAAAAGTGGCGCGTGCTTGTCAAACACTGGGTATGAAAGTATTGCTTAACGACCCACCCCGTCAAGAGTTAGAACAAACTGACGCATTTGTAGATTTACCCACTATAAAAAGAGAAGCAGACATTATTACGTTTCACACACCACTAATTAAAGAGGGCAATCATACTACTTATCATATAGCAGATACAACTTTTTTTGAAGAACTAGCTAAAAAGCCAATCATCATCAATAGCGCTAGAGGAGCAGTGGTAAGCAATGATGCCCTAAAGGGTGCTCTTAGAAAAGGAGAAGTGTTGGGCGCCATTATCGACACTTGGGAAAACGAGCCAAATATCGATACCGAATTGTTGGAAATGGTAGATATTGCTACACCACACATTGCAGGCTACTCGGCCGATGGCAAATGGAATGCTACAAGAATGAGTTTAGAAACTATCAACAATTTTTTCAATCTCAACAAAGACCCAATAAAGCTACTTCCAATAATTAAACCTGTGGAAACTACTATCGACCTATCTCAGATTGGGGATCAAGAGCAACTGGCAAATGCTCTACTTTACAGCTACAACCCATTGTTCGATTCGGATTTACTAAAAGAGAGTCCCGATAAGTTTTACTACTTTCGGTCACACTACCCACTTCGAAGAGAATACAATGCGTACACAATTACCAATGCAAACAGCAATACAGCCACTTTAGCAAAAGAGTTGGGCTTCAATATTGAATAATTCTAAAAATCAAATTATTGAGGTACTCTTATTTTTAATAATCATAATAAAATAGTATTTTTGCAAAACGAATAGAATACACTTTAATTAATAACACAAAATGAATTTATGAAGACTAAAAACTTTTACTTATCGCTTCTAATGCTTGCCTTTATAGGCCTTTTAAGCACATCGTGCAGTAGCAAGTTAAAGCCATTGACACCGTCGCACTTCAACGTTACTCCATCTCCACTTGAAACAGTTGGAAATGAAGTGCCAGTTTCGGTAAACGGTATTTTCCCTGAAAAATGGTTTAATTCTCACGCTACTGTTGTTGTAACTCCTGTTTTAAAATTTGCAGGAAGAGAAGCTTACGGAACACCATACACATACCAAGGCGACAAAGTTGCTGGTAACGGTATAGTTATCAACAAAAACAGAGGTGGTAATCTTGCTATGAAATTCAAATACGAATATGAGCCTGCAATGCGCGAGTCGGAATTATTCCTTCGTTTCAGTGCAAAAATAAAAGGCAAGACTGTAGAATTACCCGAAGTTAAAGTTGCAGACGGAGTAGTAGCTACTTCAGCTTTGGCAAGTGCACTTAACACAGACCCATCGGAAGCTCAAGATGCTTTTCAACGCATTATACAACAAAAACAAGATGCTAACATTCTTTTCTTAATTCAGCAATCTAACTTAAGATCAAGCGAATTGAGCAAAAGTGAAATTGCAGCTTGGAAAAAACGTGTAAAAGATGCTTACATGGATGAGCGCCAAAATGTTGATATTGAGATATCGGCTTATGCTTCACCTGATGGTGGACTTTCGTTGAACGAAAAACTAGCAGCTGAACGTGAAAAAAGAACTTCTACTTATCTTGGCGAAGAGATGAAGAAAGAAGATGTAAACGCTAAAATCAATGCTCGCTACACTGCAGAAGACTGGGAAGGTTTCCGTCAGTTAGTTGAAGCTTCAAACCTACAAGACAAAGATTTAGTACTTCGTGTTCTTTCTATGTACGATGATCCTGAAACACGCGAGAAAGAGATTAAAAACATATCTTTTGTTTTTGAAGAGTTGGCCGAAACTATTCTACCACAACTACGTCGTTCAAGATTAACTGCCAATATCGAAATTATTGGTAAATCAGACGATGAAATTATGGATGTATGGAAAAGCAACCCTAAAGAGTTGGATATAGAAGAACTTATGTATGCAGCTACTCTAACTGAAAACAGAGCAGAACAAGAGAAAATTTACCAATTCATCACAGCAAACTACTCGCAAGATTATCGCGCTTGGAACAACATTGGTACAAACTTCTATCGTGCAGGCGAACTAGACAAAGCTATGCAAGCATACAACCGTGCATTGCAGGTGAAATCAGAAGCTCCAGAAGCTCACGTAAACCTTGCACTACTTGCACTAAACAAAAACGAAACAGGCCAAGCTGAAGAGCTATTAGGAAGAGCTTCGGGTGCTAAAAACCTTGAGCAAGCAATGGGTCTATTGTATTTGAAAAATGGTGAGTACGCAAAAGCAGTTCAAGCATTTGGCGATGTTAAATCAAACAATGCTGCATTGGCTCAAATACTTACTAACAACTACAACAGAGCATCAGAAATATTGAACGATATTAAAAACCCTGACGCTACAACAGCCTATTTGTCAGCAATAATTGCAGCACGCACCAACAACTTTAATGATGTAACTGCAAACCTTGCTACAGCAATAGAACACAACAGCGCAATGAAAATGCAAGCTGCTACCGATTTAGAATTTGCTAAATACAGAAGCAACCCAGCATTCCAATCGCTTGTGAAATAAGTATACGCAACAAAAGTATATTACTAAATAAAAAAAGGGCATCTTTAATTAGATGTCCTTTTTTTTATTTTTATGATAGATAGTGTGCCAAGTTGCAACTGAAAGACACTGCTGCAAATTGACAATCAGCACATCTGATCATCCTTTACGACTGTTTTGCATACGCCCCCGGTGGAGTAGAACGCTAAGAACAAAATGTTGCGAATGAACACTCGTAAAATGCGCAAATAATTAACCCCATGGAGTAATACAAGGAGTTTGGAACAAAGCAGATGCGTGCACTTCAACAAGCTAAGAGACCGGAGCGAACATAGCCCAAAAGTGGTTCTCCACATCAAAGTAGAAACACTTGCTATAATTTTCTCACCAATAAATACCAAGCTCCATCTCAACATAACATCTAGTATTTTTGGGAGTAAAAATAAAAAAACGCCCAATCCTACCCATGACTCATAAAATATTAGTACTTTCACATTCAATAAAAGATATATTGCAATGATTAAGAAACTGAAGGTTAAAATATTCTCTAGCTTTATGCTATTAGTACTCATGCTACTTATAGCAGGCATCATGTCGATATGGGAGCTGAGCAAAATGAACAACTCGTTTACCAATGTTATCGACAACAACTATCTATCTATAGAACATGCCCTAAAGATAACCCACGCTTTAGAACGTGAAGATAGTGGCATACTTATGCTCTTTCTTGGCAACAAAGAAGAAGCACTGAGTGTAATAAACTCGGCCGACTCAACCATTACCCTCTCTATGATTGAGGTTAAGAAAAATGCAACTGAGCCAGGCGAGGAGGCCCTAATTAAAAGTATAGAAACCGAATACAAATCTTACTCTATACTATTAGACTCAGTAATTTCTAATAAAATAGAACACGAAGAAACAGTTTACAAAGACTTGCACAGTCAGTTTACAAAAACCAAAGAAGTAATTACCAATCTTATGGAGCTGAACCAAAATAGCATGTACTCAAAGGCCAATGAGATGCACAAAAAGCTCTATCAAACAATTATGCCAAGCATTGTTTCCATAATTCTTGCAATTGTTTTTGCCCTTTTGCTCAACTTTTACATTTCGCACTACTTTGTTAATCCATTAAACAAACTTATAGATGCAATAAAAAATTACATTCCACCATCAACCAATCTACATGTAGATATAAAATCGGAAGATGAGTTGAAAACATTAGAATTAGAGATCAATAGTTTAATCAGACGTATACTGTCGCATAAAAAATCGAAGTAAGTGAGAAAAGAGGCAATTATAAAATATATAGGCTACGTACTGCTATTCAATGCGCTATTTCTGTACGTTGCTGCAATAATATCGTTTGTTTTAAAAGAAACATCCTTAGTTCCATTTCTCTATAGTGGTTTGGTATGCACCATTCTCGGACTCTTTCCGCTTGTATTTACCGAAAAAATAGATGAGATTCGCTTCAACGAGGGGTTGGCCATAAGTGTTTTCGGGTGGATTATTACGTGCATAGTGGGCATGTTGCCCTATGTTATGTGGGGTGGAGAATTCACCTTTGCCAATGCTTTCTTCGAGAGTGTATCGGGCTACACCACTACAGGAGCTACTATACTCACCGAAATAGAATCGCTGCCCAAAGGCATTCTCTTTTGGCGCTCGGCCACCCATTGGATAGGCGGCATGGGAGTTATTCTTTTTGTGCTACTCATATTGCCACAGGCAAAAGGATTGCGCTCGAGTCTTTATAAAACAGAAGTTTCGAGCCTATCGCGCATGAATTTTAAAACCAAAGCACGACAGATAGGACGCGTTATTGCCATAGTATATGTAAGCCTTACGCTACTCCAAACCATTATCCTTTGGTTTTTAGGCATGACATTGTTTGATGCCCTTTGCCACTCCATGTCCACAATTGCCACAGGAGGCTTCTCCACCAAAAACACCAGCATGGCTTTCTACAACAACTTTTGGATGGAGCTAACCATTATTGTATTTATGATATTTAGCAGTCTCCATTTCGGAATGCTCTACATCACTATTATTGGCAAAAGACCCAATCTCTTTCATTCAAAACCCGTAAGGGCTTATTTCATACTCATTGCAATAGGCGTTTTGGCGGTAGCCTACAAACTATACAACGAAAATCTATATAGCGCAGTCGACTCGCTTCGCCACAGCCTTTTTCAGGTAATATCGCTGGTCTCTACCACTGGTTTTGCTACTGTAGATACTACAGTGTGGCCAGTATTCACAATTATCATACTCATCTATTTCACTGCTCAGGGGTCAATGGTGGGCTCTACTGCCGGAGGGTTCAAATTCGATAGAATTTACCTCTTCTTTAAAGTATTAAGAAATCAATTACACCTCATTAATCATCCACAAGGAGTGTTTGCATCTAAAATTGACAACGAAGTAGTAGATAAAGGAATAGAACTACAAGCAGTAAGCTTTTTGTTTCTATACATATTCACCTTTTTCATCGTCACAGTCATCCTCACCCTCATGGATATAGACGGCGTTACAGCCTTCTCGGCTTCATTAGCATCTATTGCCAATGTTGGCCCCGGATTTGGCAATGTAGGCTCGCTCGATAGCTATGCCGCCCTACCATCTGCTGCAAAGTATGTGCTCTCTTTTGAGATGTTGCTTGGTCGTTTAGAGATTATGAATATATTGGCGCTGTTGTTGGTGTTTAGGAATAAATAATGGGTGAAGGATAAGGCGTGAAGACACATTGCGAGGTGATTGTAGGGACAAGTCGCAACTAGTCCGTCGTTCATCTACTTCGCTGTTCACTATTTACTATTCACTATTCCCCGTCCACTTACTTTAAGGTTTTCTTAAAAGAATAATGTACCTTTGTACATTAAAAAAAATAAATACAATTATAAATATGAACTTTGTTGAAGAACTCCGTTGGAGAGGTATGATTCAAGAGATTATGCCAGGTACGGAAGAACAATTACAGAAAGAATTGACTGCAGGATATGTAGGCATCGACCCCACTGCAGACTCATTACACATAGGCCACTTGGTGGGTGTAATGATGCTAAAACACTTGCAGCGTGCAGGTCACAAACCCATTGCCCTAATTGGTGGTGCAACAGGTATGATTGGCGACCCATCTATGAAATCGTCCGAGAGAAAACTGTTGGACGAGGAAACACTACAAAAGAACCAAGCAGGTATAAAGAAACAGTTGGCCAAATTTCTCGATTTTGATAGCGACATGCCCAATGCAGCCGAGTTGGTAAACAACTACGACTGGATGAAAGAATTTACTTTCCTTGATTTCATTAGAGATATTGGCAAGCACCTAACCGTTAACTACATGATGGCCAAAGACTCTGTGAGAAAGCGCCTGAGCTCGGAGTCGAAAGAGGGAATGTCTTTCAGAGAATTTTCTTATCAACTAT
>SMES01000056.1_pt1 | contig 23397 bp, 22 predicted proteins | sample 2456241 | NCBI WGS metagenome assembly SMES01 (sample SAMN10132598, study PRJNA489261) | soil metagenome | isolation source: day1 antibiotic-silty clay loam soil | place: USA | reverse complement strand
CTATTCCAAGTAATATAACGTGAGGAATACGGTCAAAGGTAAATCCTTCAACCTGTGAGAATGCAAACATTGCATTGGTGCCAGTGAGCATGTAGGCAATAGTGGTGGCAGTAACAGATGTTACGAGCAGTGGTAGTATTGAAGACATAGTAAGATCGAGCAAAAGCACCTCTATTACAAACACAACCCCTGCAATAGGGGCTTTAAAAATACCTGCTACAGCTCCAGCTGCACCACATCCAACTAATAGCATAACATTTCGATGTTCTAGGTTGAATATTCTTCCCAGATTAGAGCCAATAGCCGAACCTGTGAGTACAATTGGGGCCTCAGCTCCAACAGAACCACCAAATCCAATTGTAAGTGAACTTGCTATAAGTGATGTGTATGTATTGTGGAGTTTAAGCCTGCTTTTGCGTTGAGAAATAGCATAAAGCACTTTGGTTATACCATGGCTTATATCATATCTAACTATATACTTTACATACAAGCCTGCTAAAAGTATTCCTACTAATGGAAGTAGAAGATAAAAGTAGTTTGCACCAATATTTACAAAGTTTTTTGTGAGAGAGCTTTGAATAAAATGGATTGCCATTTTTAATGCATGTGCGGCAAGAGCAGTCAAAATTCCCACCATCAAGCAAACTATAAGAAGGAAAACACGCTCGGTGATATGTTTTCGCCTCCAAATTAAAAATCGTTCAAACATATATTCAAAAACAAATTGAGTAAAAGATAACTATCTTCTTATCGACTGATAAGTCTTTGTAGTGCAACAAGACAAGACGAACTTTTATTCTTCGAATTCATTTAAGTTAAATGCTGTTTTCTAATCAGTTTGCACTAGTGACAAATCTACAATTTTTTTTGGACAATTTGCAATTCTACACTTATTTTCTTTATAACACCTTAAAACCACAGGCTTAATTAGTGCAGTTTGCAATAAAATAGATCAGGTAAACCGTCTTTAATAGATAGTTATTTCAACTATCTATATTATTATCTAATAATATTAATTTCGCCGCCACTACCTAACTTTATTATAGATGATGGTGTTTGTTTATACAACTCGTCTTGACGGTATTCTACCACATAGTCAACCAGATTTATTATCTCGGGGTCTATTTCATTGAAGTTTTGTGGTGCTGGTTGTCCTGTTATATTAGCCGAGGTGGAAACAATGGGTTTTCTAAATCGCATGCACAACTGTCTCGAGAAGTCTTCTATGGTAACGCGTATGCCTATTGTACCATCGCTGTTTATGAGGTTTGGGGCTAAGTTTTTGGCGTTGTCAAAAATAATTGTCAGTGGTTTGTCAGCTAAGTCAAAAAGGTCCCAAGCAATATCAGGAACATCTTGTATGTAGGCTTGTAGTTTACCAGGATTGTCCAACAGTATTAGCATAGACTGGTTTTTATCTCTTTGCTTTATGGCATATATTTTTTCTACAGCTTCTTCATTCGTCGCATCGCACCCAATTCCCCAAATTGTGTCGGTAGGGTAGAGTATAATGCCACCTTGTTTTAGAACTTCTAATGCTTTTTTTATGTCTTCGTTCATTGTTGATTTGTTTTTAGCTTTTGCATGATAATAGCATTTTCATAATTATTGTCAGAAAATATCCATTCTTTCAGTGTTCCTGACACTGAAAACCCTGCGCTTTTAAAAAGTTCTAGGCTTGCTTTATTGCTTTCGGGGATGTGTGCGTAAAGCTGATTAATATTTAAAAAGTTGAATACATAGTCTTGCAAAAGGACTAATGCTTGTTTTGCAAATCCACTTCTTCTATAATTGGCATCGATATATATTCCTACTCCACATCTACTGTTTAGTGCATCAAAATCATAAAGATCTATTGTACCTATTGTACTATTATCTTTCTGAAGGTCAATCATAAAACGAAGCTGTTTCGCCTCAAATATATCTGTTTGTGCATCAGCAATATATTGCCTCAAGATATACTTAGAGTAGGGAGACATGGCTGAGCCATATATCCAAACATCAGTATCGTTTTCCCAACTGTATAATACTTCAAGGTCTTCGGGTTCTGGAGCTCTTAGTTGAAGTATATTATTTTTTAGAAGTTTAAGCATAATATGTAAAGTTATTTTCTATCTAAAGCTTCACCTATTCGAAGAAAAATATTCTTTTTGCGTTTGTCTTTTTCTTGTTGAGTCTCTTGAGATGACATAATGGTTTGAAAAGAGCTTTCGCCACGCACAGTAGCTTGTACAGCCTTGTATATAACACCCCAGTCTGGTAATCCACCCAAGTTTCTGTCGTCGATAAACATATCTACAGTTAGTTTCCTGGGCGAGGGAGTTTTCTCTTCAGGGTAGTTGGCATTATTGGCATAAAATATAAGACCTCGTTCAGCACAATAATCTATTGCTTCCTGCAGGTATTCGTCTTCGCGAACTGTCCATAAAATTAGTTTATGGTTCTCTTTCTGTAATTGCAGCAATGTTTCAATAGCAAAAGGTATAGGTCGTCCCATTTCTGGGTATTTGTGCTCAACAATTGTTCCGTCAAAATCTATTGCAATAGTCATTTTAGTTTTTATTTGTAGTTGTTTTTATTCTTTTCTGTCCTTCTCATCTTCTGTCTCCTCCGTAATATTTAGATATCCCTCTGATGGATAGCTAAATATATATGCAGTAAAAGTAATGAGTGTGAGAAGCATAAAGTTTTTATTGAACGAAATGGCATATAAAATAATATTTAATGTAGCAACAAAAAACAGTATACCAAATCGTGTTATATAGGCCTTTCTGTAGAGAGCAGTTGTAAAGTTTGTATCTTCAGGATGTTTGTTCTTGCTCATTATCAGAGAGTAAAGCTTTAGTGCTCCCGGAATGCTCAACATAGTAATTAAAAGAGTATATCGCTCTAAAGCAATAGGTATAGTTGTTGAGTTGGGCGATATATGTATCCATTGAAAAGCAAAGCTTACAAAAAACACCAGCTGAACTGTAAATGCAATAAAGAATAAAACCTTTAGGTTGCGTATTACTAATTTTGAATTCATTTATTATGTAAGTTTATATGATTCGTCAAAAGGAGTTCTGTTTAATATCGATCTACCAAGTGTCACTTCATCGGTATATTCTAATTCGTTTCCTACTGAAACCCCACGTGCAATTATTGATACTTTGATGTTGAGGGGTTCTAGCTTTCTGTAAATATAAAAGTTAGTTGTATCGCCCTCCATTGTTGCACTTAGAGCTAAAATAACTTCTTTCACTTCTTTTTCTTTCACCCTATTTATTAAACTTGCAATTTCGACATCCGAAGGGCCTATGCCATCAATGGGAGAAATTATTCCTCCCAACACATGGTATTTCCCTTTATACTGTACCGTATTCTCTATAGCCATTACATCTTTTATGTTTTCTACAACACATACTACTGAAGGGTCTCTTGTTCTGTCGGAACAAATATTACAAACTTCGCTATCCGATATGTTGTGGCAAGAAGAACAATATTGAACTTCGTTTTTCAGTGTTGTTATTGCCTCAGCAAAATCTTCTACGTGCTGGTTATCTTGGCGTAGTAGATGTAGCACTAAGCGAAGTGCGGTTTTTCTGCCAATTCCAGGAAGTTTAGAAAACTCTTTTACTGCATTTTCAAGAAGGGCCGATGGGTAGGGTTGATTCATTTAATCTGTTTTATATTAGCTACAAAGATAGCACGAATGCTTTTATTGGACAAATGTATAAAAATAAGAGATATGTAGCTCTATTAAACAGGTGTATGAAATGAAAATATTGTAAATAAGATGAATTTTTGTTTGACTATGTGTAATAATTTAATAGCTTTGTGTATCTGTAGAAAAGCTCCTCTTTAGCTCTTCTATTTTATTTAATAAATTAAATTTTATTCAATATATTAACCTCAATTATTTTTCCAATTTATGAAAAAGTACAATTTTAACGCAGGTCCTTGCGTATTACCTCGCCAAGCAGTTGAAGCTTCTATTGAAGCCATTCGTAATTTTGACAATACCGGAATTGGTCTTCTCGAAATTTCTCATAGAACTCCTGGTTGGGAAAAAGTTATGAGTGCTAGTACTCAGTTCTTTACAGTTCCTGCTAACATAATGTCTAAAAAAGCTGCTTTCTTAGAAACAGGTGTTTGGGCCAAAAAAGCAATGAAAGAAGCTAAGTTTTATGGCGAAGCTGTAGCAGTAGCTTCTTCAGCAGATAAAACTTTCTCTTATATACCTAAAGAGTATACTATACCTACAGATGCTGACTATTTTCACATTACAACCAACAACACAATCTACGGAACAGAAATTAGAGAAGATATAGATAGCCCCATTACATTGGTTGCAGATATGTCGTCTGATATTATGAGCCGTCCTATAGATATATCTAAATATGGTATTATCTATGGTGGTGCACAAAAGAATGTTGGTCCAGCAGGCGTTACATTTGTTATTGTAAGAGAAGACTTGCTTGGTAAAGTTGAACGTCAAATTCCATCAATGGTTGATTATCGCACGCATATCAAAGATGGTTCTATGTTTAATACTCCTCCTGTATTTCCTATCTATGTTATGTACGAAACATTGAAATGGGTTAAGTCTTTGGGTGGTGTTAAAGAAATGCAGAAAATCAATGAGGAAAAAGCAGGGTTGCTTTATGACGAAATTGATAGAAACAAAATGTTTGTAGGAACTGCTGCTAAAGAAGACCGCTCTCTTATGAATGTTTGCTTTGTTATGAATGAAGAGTTTAAAGACAAAGAAGCTGCATTTATGGCCTATGCTAAAGAACGTGGTATGGTAGGAATCAAAGGACACCGCTCAGTGGGAGGTTTCCGTGCTTCTATTTACAACTCTTGTCCAATAGAGTCAGTTGAAGCATTAGTTAAAAGCATGCAAGAGTTCGAAAAAGAGAATTCGTAAACTTATAGTCTATACAAGAATAGGTTAAGCACTTTGATGCTATAGTTATAAGACGAACTTCGTTTTTATAGTGTTTTTAGGTGTTCAACCTATTCTTAATAATTACCTTAATAAACTATTGCTCTTACAGTTGTTTAGTTACACTATATTAAATGCTTTGTAAGGGCTATTTAATTTAATAAAAATCAATCATGAAAATATTAATTGCAACCGAAAAACCTTTTTCGAAAGAAGCTGTTAGCGGAATTAGAGAAGTAGTAGAGAACAATGGTCACGAACTAGTTTTACTTGAAAAGTATACCGATAAGAAAGAACTTCTTGATGCTGTGAAAACAGTAAATGCTATAATTATCAGAAGCGATAAAATAGATAAAGAGGTGTTAGATGCAGCCAAGGAACTTAAGATTGTTGTACGCGCAGGAGCTGGATACGACAACGTAGACTTAGAAGCTGCAACAGCTAACAATGTTTGTGTAATGAACACACCTGGTCAAAACTCAAATGCAGTAGCAGAACTTGTATTTGGTATGTTGATATATCTTACCAGAAATGGTTTTGACGGAACTGCAGGAACAGAACTAAAAGGCAAGAAACTCGGTTTACATGCATTTGGTTACATTGGTAAACTTGTAGCTCATATAGCACAAGGTTTTGGTATGGAGGTATTTGCTTTCTCACCATCACTAGCTAGAGATCCTAAACTTGGAGAGCCACACGGTGTAACTGCTTGTCAAAACCCAGAGGAGCTATACGATAAGAGTGATATTGTATCATTGCACATGCCTGCAAATGCTCACACAAAAGAGAGCATCAACTATGACTTAATGAGTCGTTTGCCAGAGGATGGAATAGTTATCAATACTGCTCGTAAAGAAGTTATAAACGAAGCAGAGATGGTGAAGATTATGACCGAGCGTCCTAAATTTAAATATGCTAGTGATATAAAAGCTGGTAACCACGACGAAATGGTAGAGAAATTTGGCAAACGCTATTTTGCATCTGCAAAAAAATGTGGAGCTCAAACAGCCGAAGCTAATATGAATGCTGGAATAGCTGCAGCAGATCAAATTGTTAGCTTTTTTGAAAGTGGCGACGAGACGTTTAAAGTAAACAAGTAATTTATATTGATAGATGAATTCAATTTTAATAAATTGAAATTCTATTCAAAACTTATTAAAGGCGAAGGTGCTGAAAGAGATGTTGAGTCTTTTTTAGTACCTTCGTTTTTTTAGATGCAAATTAAAAAATCATCAAATTATGAATATATTAAGAAACAAACTCACACTTCTCCTATTCTTTGTCCTACTTGTAGGATTGAACCCTCTGTTTGCTCAGCAATTAAGGGTAGCAAGTTATAACCTCAGATACGATAATCCAGGCGATTCTCTTGATAACTGGAAGTATAGAAAAGATGTGATGGGTAAACAGATTCTTTTTCACGATTTTGATATAATTGGTACACAAGAAGGTTTGCATCATCAGCTCAATGACTTAATGGACAGACTGCCTAGCTATGATTACATTGGGGTGGGAAGAGATGATGGAAAGAACCAAGGAGAACATTCGGCTATCTTTTATAAAACAGATATGTTTGAATTGTTAGATAAAGGTGACTTTTGGTTATCAGAAGATACCTCGCAACCTAACAAGGGTTGGGATGCAGTGTTGCCACGAATATGCTCGTGGGGTAAGTTTCAAGAAAAATCAAATAGCGTTGTATTTTACCTCTTCAATGTTCATTTCGATCATGTTGGCACCCTAGCTCGTAAAGAAAGTGCAAAACTAATCTTAGAAAAGATAAAAACAATTGCAGGAGATTCTCCTACACTGCTTACTGGTGATTTTAATGTAGATCAAAACAGCGATAGTTATCTTGTAATAAATAACTCGAATATCTTAACTGATGCTTATGATGAAGCATTGCTAAGATACGGACCCCAAGGAACTTTTAATGGTTTTAGAATTAATGCTCATTCAGAAAGTAGAATCGATCACATTTTTGTGACCAATGATTTCAATGTCCTAAAACATGGCGTTCTTACAGACACTTATCAAACTTCGGAAGCTGAGTTGGAAGAGCTAGTTAATTCTGGAACATACCCCCAAGAAATTATTCTTTACCAAAACCAAGCTAGATTGCCGTCAGACCATTACCCAATCCTTAGTGTGATAGAGTATAAAGGCAATAATGGTAAACATGAGGTAGATTGAGAAAAGTGATTAGATTATAAAAACCCTTCTGGATATTGCATTGTAATACAATGCAATGAGCCATGCTGCTTTATAAGTGTACTACAATCTATGCCTATTATTTCTTTATCTGGGAATGCTTTTTGTAATTGTTCTTTTGCAATAGAATCTTTATTGGTATTGTATGTGGGCAAAAGCACCACATTATCCATTATAAGAAAGTTGGCATAAGTGGCAGGTAGTCTATAATCATCTTCATAAACAGGCTCTGCCATTGGAAGGGGAATTAAATTGTAAGGCTCACCATCTAGTCTGCGGAAAGCAGCAAGTTCTTTCTCCATTTTATTTAATTCTAGATAGTGCTCATCTTTTTCATCTGTGCATTGCACATAAGCAATGGTTGTTTTGTTGCAGAGCCTTGCTAGGGTATCAATATGATTATCAGTGTCATCGCCTGATAGGTAACCATGCTGTAACCACAATATTTGTTTGAGTCCAAAGATTTTCATCATAAACTCTTCAATCTCATCTTTGGTTAGTGGTTGGTTTCTATTGTGCGCTAATAAGCATGTCGAAGTTGTGAGTAAAGTTCCCTCTCCATCCGATTCTATTGCCCCACCTTCAAGTATAAAGTTGAGAAAGTTGTGGTACTCCACATCTTCTGCAAAAACCTTTTTATCGAATAGTTTTTGTGTAATTTGATTATCGTGGTTTGCAGCAAACTTTAAGCCCCAAGCATTAAAACCAAAGTCGTAGATGGTAGGTTTACCGTCTATGAACACTGAAATAGCACTATGATCGCGAGACCAAGTATCATTGCTTTCAATTTCAGCTAATATTAGATTTTCTTGCTCCGATGAGGTGAAGAGTTTTTTTATTTCAGATACTTCTTCACACACAATAATTAGTTTTGTGTGTTTTAATAGCTCTTTTGACAGGGCCACATAAAATGTTGTCACCTCGTCAATAATATCTATCCAATCTGTACCTCTATGAGGCCAAGTAATCTGAATAGCACTTTGCGGGTGCCACTCTGCTGGGAAATGTATTGAAGCCATATGTTTCTGTAAAGATGTTTGTTAATCCGTATTATTCTCGTTTTAGCTTTGCGTATCTACAAAGCTAAAATTCTGCTAATGTGTACGCTATAGCAGTATTACATAGTGTGGTGTTGTAACTCTATCTTAAAACCACGCGAAAGATTCGCGTGGTAATGACGTAAAGTTATTGTCTATCAACAACTAAGATGCTACTCAGGAGCAACTATTATATTAAAATAATGCGAGGTTAATCCATGTTGCCTCTTACAACACCACGTGATGATGCACGAACAAAATCAATTATATCTGTGCGCTCTTCTGATTCTGCAATTTCACTTTCAATCTTCTCTAGTGCTTGCGAGATGTTGTAGCCCGATAGATAGAGGTAGCGATATATCTCTTGTATATTGTTTATTTGCTCTCTAGAAAACCCTCTTCTACGTAGACCAACGATATTTAAGCCAACATAGCTTACAGGCTCTCTACCCGCAACTGTATATGGGGGGATATCTTTTCCTAGTCTTGTGCCACCTTGTATCATAGTGTGCTTGCCTACTCTCGTAAATTGGTGTACAAGCGTTCCACCGCTTATAATTGCGTAGTCATCTACCTCTACTTCGCCAGCAATTTGAACAGAGTTGCCAACTATCACATAGTCTTTTAAGATACAGTCGTGTGCAACATGACAATAAGCCATAAGCAAACAATTGTTTCCTACAACAGTCTGTCCACGAGATTTTGTACCTCTATTTATTGTTACACATTCGCGTATAGTTGTATTATCACCAATAATTGCTAAGCTTTCTTCGTCCTCAAACTTTAAGTCTTGTGGAATACCAGATATTACAGCATTTGGGAAAATTGTGCAGTTTTTGCCAATTCTAGCACCAGACATTATGCAAGCATGTGGCATAATACGTGTGCCTGCACCAATTACTACATTATCTTCAATGTATGCGAAGGGATCTACAATTACATCGTCTCTAATTTCAACGTTTGGATGTACGTAAGCTAATGATGAAATATTACTCATAATAGTATTATCTGTTATTTTGGTTTTTCTACTAGTGCTGTGAATTCAGCTTCTGATACTACTTTTTCTCCAATAAATGCAAGGCCTCTCATTGTAGCAATGCCTCGTCTTATTTCGCTTGTTAGTTCTACTCTTAAAATCAAGGTGTCACCAGGAACAACTTTTTGTCTAAATTTTACACAGTCTATTCTTAAAAAATAGGTAGAATAGCTTTCAGGGTCGTCCAATCCAGATAAAACAAATATACCGCCCACTTGAGCCATTGCTTCTACTTGTAGTACTCCTGGCATTATAGGCTCATCAGGGAAATGACCAACAAAAAAAGGTTCGTTTACAGTAATGTTTTTAACACCAACTATATATCTATCAGTCTTTTCTATAATTTTATCAACTAGCAAAAAGGGATACCTATGTGGAATGAGCTTTCTAATGTCATTGATGTCCATTAGGGGTTCTTTAGTCACATCGTAAACAGGAGGTTGAACTTCGTTTAATCTAATATCTTTCCTCAATTTACGCGCCAAAGCGTTGTTAATCTTATGTCCTGGACGAGTTGCTATGATTCGACCTTTTATGGGTTTGCCAACTAAGGCCATATCCCCAATGATGTCTAACAATTTATGTCTTGCTGGCTCATTTTGAAAGAGAATGGCCTCTTTGTTAAGGTAGCCTAGCTCTTTTGCATTCTGATGAGGAACACCAAGTAGATCTGCCAATTCGTTTAACTCTTTTTGCGGCATCTCTGTTTCATATATCACAACAGCATTCTGAAGGTTTCCACCTTGAATTAAACCTGCTTTAAGTAGCTCTGCTATATCGCGTACAAAAACAAATGTTCGAGCTGGTGCAATCTCTTTTGCAAAATCGCTCATGTTTTCTATACTAGCCGATTGGTTGTGAATAAGTTGAGACTCAAATTCAATAAAAGAGTTTATGCTAAAAGTTTCGTCTGGCAGAAGTGTCAACTTTGCACCCGTTTCGGGGTCGCTAACCTCCATTTTGCGACGAACTATGTAAAAATCTTTGTATAAATCTTGTTCTACTGTACCAACTTCATTTATTGCATTCACATAATCGCATGAACTGCCATCTAAAATAGGAAACTCGGGTGCATCTACTTCAATTAGGCAGTTGTCTACACCCATTGCATATAGTGCAGCCATAGCATGCTCTACAGTGCTTACTTGTACGTTGCCTTTAGATAGTACTGTTCCGCGCTGGGTGCCAGTAACAAACTCTGCAAGTGCGGGTATAATTACCTCTTCTTCTAGGTCTATTCTTTTTATTTTGATACCGTGATTTTCAGCGGCTGGAAGAAAATTTACGGATATGCATTTACCCGTATGAAGTCCTATTCCATTTAAAATGAAGTTCTTCTTTAAAGTTCTTTGCTTTACTTGGCTCATATTTTGTTCCTTGTTTTTTTATTGCTTCTCTAATGATACTATAAACATAGTCAAAAAAGTGCCGTTTACTTATTGTTTTCTTCCTTTAGTTTGCTTATTTCTTTTTTCAATTGAGAAAGTTCACGATACATTTCTGGAAGTTTTCCGAATATTAAACTCGATTTGTACCAATCTCTAATGGGTATTGTAGGTGATCCTATTACTTCAGATCCATCTTTTTGACTTTTACTAACCCCCGATTGAGCACCTATTTTCACATCATTACCAATCTTGATATGGCCAGCTAATCCTACTTGGCCACCAAACACACATCTCTTTCCAACCTTAGTAGATCCTGCTGCTCCACTTTGTGCAGCCATAACAGTGTTTTCACCAATCTCCACATTATGTGCTATTTGCACTAGATTGTCTAATTTTACTCCTTTGCGAATAATTGTTGAGTCCATTACTGCTCTGTCAATTACTGTGTTAGCACCAATTTCCACGTTGTTCTCAATCACAACATTTCCCATTTGAGGTATCTTATGGTAAGAACCATCTGCTTGTGGGGCAAAACCAAACCCATCAGAGCCTATTACAGCACCCGAATGAATTATTGAGTTGTCTCCTATTTTGCAATCAGCATAAACCTTAACACCCGAATGGAGGGTAACATTGTTGCCTATTGAAACCTTGTCGCCAATAAATACGTGTGGATATATTATACTATTATCGCCAACAACTGCATTATCGCTTATATAGGCAAATCCTGCAATATATACTTCGTTGCCAATCTTAGCGCTATCAGATACATAGCTCATAGGTTCTATACCTACTTTTGCTGGTTTTGATTTATCAACTAGTTCAAGCAACTTTGCAAGTGCTTCATATGCATTTGCAACCCGAATGAGTGTTGCCTTAACTTCTTTCTCAGCTTTAAAATCGGCATTCACCAAAACAATATCAGCCTGTGTATCGTATATATAGTGGGTGTATTTCGGATTTGAAAGGAATGTGAGAGTCTGTGGCTTTCCATCTTCAATTTTAGCGAAGTTATTTACTTTCACATCTGGATTACCTTCGACTTCTCCTTGCAAGAAATCGGCTATTTGTTTTGCAGTAAACTCCATATCTATTTATTTATTCTATTTTGTTACAAATAACGGCATAAAATCTTAGTTACACAGTGTGCAAATTCTTAAATAAACTTTAAACAACAATATATCGATTTTATATTTGGGATAACAAAAATAATAAGCTATTTTTGCACTCTGATTTTCGGGATGTAGCTCAGTCCGGTTTAGAGTACTCGTCTGGGGGGCGAGGGGTCGGAAGTTCGAATCTTCTCATCCCGACAATTATAACTAGGAGAGTTAAGCAATTGCTTAGCTCTCTTTTTTCATTTAAAGGTGCTCAGAAAAAATCACTTCACACCTTAGGAATCATGTAAAACAGTCTTTGTAGAATGCAGCAAAAGATGTGTCATCATACTACCTCCTTTCAAAACAAAAACCTTATTGTAGTTTAGGTAACAGATGTCAAGTGAATTGCCTCATTACGAGGTGGAAATTAAATCTACCACGGTTTATTCCGCAACCATCGCATGAAATTCATATCTACCACGGTGGATTCCACAACCATCGCATGAAACTAAAATCTACCATTGTAGATTTCGCAATCACGAGGTAAAACTCAGATCTACCACCGTGGAAATTATAAAATGAGGTGAAAGTCGAATCCACTGCCGTGGAAATTAGGAAATCTGATGAAACTTGAATCCACCCCCGTGGAAATGAAAATAATGACATAAAAGTCGAATCTACCGCCGTAGAAATGAAGTTAAAGTGATGACTGCCATTTCTACGAGAAACAATTACAATAATCCTTATTCTAGATTAACTGTTTTATAAGCGCTCAACTTTATTTTAAACAAAAGTGCGAGCATAAAAAAAGGTTGAAATAAAATATATTTTTATCTCAACCTTCTCTGTTTTACTCTCTATAATAAGTATTATTCTTTTGGTTTCATCAGGCTCAACCTCAATTCATCCAATTGCTCTTTATCAATACTCGATGGTGCATTAATCATTACATCGCGTCCAGAATTGTTTTTTGGGAATGCAATACAATCTCGTATACTATCTAGGCCAGCAAAGAGCGATACAAGTCTGTCCAATCCAAATGCTACTCCTCCATGCGGTGGTGCACCATATGTAAATGCATCCATCAAGAAACCAAACTGCTCTTGTGCACGTTCTGGTGTGAAGCCTAATACAGATAGCACTTTGTTTTGCAGTTCTCTATCGTGAATACGGATTGATCCTCCACCAACTTCCACTCCATTAATAACCATATCGTAGGCATTGGCGCGAACAGCTCCAGGGTTTGTATCTAACAAGTGTAGGTCTTCGGGTTTTGGAGAGGTAAATGGGTGGTGCATTGCAAAGTATCTACCCAGCTCTTCGTCTTTTTCCAACAACGGGAAATCTACAACCCACAAGCATTTGAAGTTGTTTTTATCTTTCAGATTTAATTGAGATGCCATTTCTAAACGAAGGTCTGAAAGTTGTTTGCGTGTTTTGTCTGTTTCGCCAGCCATTACTAAAATTAAATCGCCTGGTTTAGCATTACATCTTTCAGCCCATAGCTTTAGGTCCTCTTCTGAGTAGAATTTATCGACAGACGATTTTAGTGAGCCATCTTCGTTGTAGCGTAAGTAAATCAATCCTTTTGCTCCAACTTGTGGGCGTTTCACAAAATTGGTTAAATCGTCTAATTGTCTTCTTGTGTATACTGCACAGCCTTCTACACATATTGCACCAACATAAGGAGCTGAGTCAAATACTACAAAGTCGCGCCCTTCAGTAAGGTCTTTCATCTCCACCAGCTTCATATCAAAGCGAATGTCTGGTTTGTCCGACCCGTAATACTTCATAGCATCTGCATAGGTCATGCGTGGAAAATCGGAAACTTCCACCCCTTTCAATGTTTTGAATAGGTGTTTTGCAAGCCCCTCAAATGTGTTAAGCACTTCTTCTTGACCCACAAAAGACATTTCGCAGTCAATTTGTGTAAATTCTGGTTGACGGTCTGCTCTTAAGTCCTCGTCTCTAAAACATTTCACTATTTGAAAGTATCTATCAAACCCAGACACCATTAATAGCTGCTTAAACAGTTGTGGCGATTGTGGTAAAGCATAAAACTCTCCTGCATTCATGCGCGATGGCACTACAAAGTCGCGTGCACCTTCTGGTGTAGAGCCTATTAAAGTTGGAGTTTCTACTTCTAGAAAATCGAGGTTATCTAAATACTTTCTTGTTTCAATGGTCATTTTATGACGCAGTTCCAAGTTCTTACGCACAGATTTACGACGCAAATCGAGGTAGCGATATTTCATTCTCAAATCATCGCCACCATCAGTATCGTCTTCGATAGTGAAGGGGGGAGTTTTCGATTTGTTCAATACGCTAAGTTTGCTGGCTATTATCTCTATATCGCCAGTGGGGATATTGCTGTTTTTGCTTGAGCGTTCTTTTACAACACCTTCAACATTAATAACCCATTCTCTACCAAGCTTGTTAGCTTGGTTATATAACTCTTCGCTGACTTCCAGGTCAAACGATAGTTGGGTAACCCCATATCTATCTCTTATATCTATAAAAGTCATTCCACCCATTTTTCTTATTCTGTGTACCCATCCAGATAGTACAATATTTTTATCTAAATAAGTTAGGTTTAGTTCGCCGCAAGTATTGGTTCTGTACATAATATTTTGATAAGCTTATTATTTTAAATACAAAGATACAAATAAATCAGTTTTAGGGAAGTAACATTGGTTTAATAAGAAGGTGAAAGATAAAAAAGTTTAGGCATAAAAAAACACCAGCATAAAAATGCTGATGTTTTATATAGTCGGGGTACGAGGATTCGAACCTCGGACCTCCTGCTCCCAAAGCAGGCACACTAACCGGACTGTGCTACACCCCGAGTGGTTGTTTGTTTGAATTCGAGTGCAAATGTATGAAAAATATTGATACAAACAAAATATTCCGTGTAAATAGCGTTCAAAATTGTGTTTTTGCTGATGTTTTGAGTAAAAATAGTAGTTTTTATAAGTTCTTATCGAATAATTTCCCTTGAAAAGTATCTCTCTCCTTAAATCTCTTTACAATCATTTGAGTGAGCACATGGTTTTTTACTCCCCAATCGGGAGCAATAAGCATGTCTTTTGGAGACTGCGATGCAAATCGGTCGATATAAAAACTCGGATTAAGCAACTCTGAGAAATCTACACAAAGATCAACATACTCTTCCAATTGAAATATATTGAAAGACTCGGGTAGTAATCTGTATTCCTTTGCCATTGCTGTTCCTTTTACTATTTGAAGTTGGTGTAGCTTGATAGTTGTTAGAGGCAACCTCGATAGGGTAGTGGCGTGTGACAATATTTCGCTACGAGACTCACCCGGAAGACCCAATATCATGTGTGCGCCCACAGGGATCCCTCTCTTGGCTGTTCTTGTTATTGTTTCTATTGACTCTTCAAAGGTGTGCTGTCTGTTTACTCGTTCAAGTGTTTTATCCAGCGTAGATTCTACTCCATACTCAATTAGCAAAAAGTCCTTTTTGCTAATCTTCTCAAAATAGTGGAGCAGCTCATCAGGCATACAGTCTGGACGAGTGCTAACAACAAGTCCCACTACATTTGGGTATGCTAGAGCCTCTTCGTACATATCTATCAACCTATCCACACTATCGTAAGTATTGGTGTAAGATTGAAAATAAGCAAGGTATTTCATCTCTGAATATTTATGAGAAAAGAATAAAACACCTTCTTCCATTTGTTCCGATACAGTTTTTATACGCGGACTATAATCAGGGCTAAAACTTTTGTTGTTACAATAAGTGCAACCGCCTCTGCCTTTTGTACCATCGCGATTGGGACATGTGAATCCTGCATTTATAGATATCTTCTGCACCTTGTACGGAAAGCTTTCTCTTAGATACGATGTAAAGTCTTTATATGGTTTTGTTGTATTGTTCATCTTTTTGTCTTCTCTATTGTGCAAAGGTAATTTATTAGATTAAGTAAACAGAGTATATTCTACTTTGTTTATCCAAGACATATCTTAGTACTGAAAATAAAAAAAAGCTACCCAAATAATGAGTAGCTTTTTTTTAATATATTAGAAAATAAGTTTTTCTTATTCTTCTGATTTTGTCTCTTCTTCTGATTCTTCAGAATTATCAACTTCTTCTTCAGCTTTTTCTTCAGCGGCAGCAGTTACTTTTTTAGCATCTTCTGCATCTTTAGTTTCTTCAACTACTGTAGCTTCTTCTTCTGCCGGTGCTTCTTCTACTACCGGAGTCTCTTCTTCTACTGGAGCCTCTTCTACTGCTGGAGTTTCTTCTTGCTCAGCTTCTTTTTTTGCTTCTCTTTTGTCTAGAGCAGCTTTAGCTTCGCTAATTTTTTTGCTGTCGAGCATTTCTTTCAATGCAGCCAACTCTTCGATATCTCCTAAAGTAGATTTTTCAACTGGAGCGCTTGGAGCAACTACAGGAGTGTCTTCTTTCTTGCGAGGAGCTCTTCTGCTACTTGGTTTGCTATCTTTCGATTTTTGACCTTCAGCTTGTTCTTCTTCGTAAGTGCGGCTGTGTGAAACTAAAATTCTTTTTGAATCTTTGTTAAACTCAACAATTTGGAAATCTAGTTTCTCTTCTAGTTGCGCTTGGCTACCGTCTTCTTTCACTAAGAATTTAGAGGTTGCAAATGCTTCAACACCGTAAGGTAAAGAGATAACTGCACCTTTGTCTAACAATTCTACAACTGTACCTTCGTGTACAGATCCTACAGTAAATACTGTTTCAAATACTTCCCATGGATTTTCTTCCAATTGTTTGTGACCTAAGCTCAATCTACGGTTCTCTTTATCTACCTCTAGAACTTGTATTTCAATTGTAGCTCCTAGCTCAGTAATTTCGCTTGGGTGCTTAATTTTTTTAGTCCACGATAAGTCAGAGATATGTACTAGTCCTTCAACACCTTCTTCAATCTCAACAAAGATACCGAAGTTAGTAAAGTTGCGAACAATAGCTTTATGTGTGCTTCCAACAGGATATTTAGTTTCGATATCTTCCCATGGATCTGGTTTCAATTGCTTCATACCAAGCGACATTTTTCTTTCTTCTCTATCGAGAGTAAGAACTGCAGCTTCTATTTCGTCACCAACTTTCAAGAAGTCTTGTGCACTACGTAAGTGTTGAGTCCAGCTCATCTCAGATACGTGAATAAGTCCTTCAACACCTTGGTTGATTTCAACAAATGCACCGTAATCTGCCATTACTACTACTCTACCTTTTACAATGTCGCCAACCTTAAGTTCAGCATCAAGTGCATCCCATGGGTGTGGTGTAAGTTGTTTTATACCAAGAGCAATACGTTTTTTCTCCTCATCAAAATCAAGGATTACAACATTTATCTTGTCGTCAAGCGACACAACTTCCTCTGGATGTTGTACACGTCCCCACGACAAGTCTGTAATGTGAACAAGACCGTCTACTCCACCAAGATCGATAAACACACCATAAGAAGTGATGTTCTTAACAGTACCTTCAAGTACTTGACCTTTTTCGAGTTTAGCTATAATTTCTTTTTTCTGTTGTTCCAGTTCCTCTTCAATTAACGCTTTGTGCGAAACAACAACGTTTTTGTATTCAGGGTTAATCTTAACCACTTTAAACTCCATTGTTTTGTCTACAAAAACATCATAGTCACGTATTGGTTTCACGTCAATTTGTGAACCTGGAAGGAACGCCTCAATACCAAACACATCTACAATCATACCACCTTTTGTGCGGCACTTGATGTATCCTGTAATGATTTCGTTGTTTTCTAGGGCAGCATTTACTCTATCCCAAGCACGTGATGCACGAGCTTTTTTGTGAGATAATATTAATTGGCCATTTCTGTCTTCTTGTGTTTCAATATAAACTTCAACTTCGTCTCCAAGTTTTAGATCTGGATTGTAACGAAATTCGTTTACTGAAATTATACCTTCAGATTTAAAACCGATGTTTACAAGCACCTCGCGCTTGTTGATATCGGAAACAGTACCCATTACAACCTCTTTGTCACTAATTTCACTTAGTGTTTGGTCGTAAACTTCGGTAAGCTGTTTTTTCTCTTCTTTGTTGTAGGTTTCGCCTTGTGCGAACGCATCCCAATCGAAATCTTCTATGGGAGCAGCGGTTTGTAATTGATCACTCATTTGTTGATTTTAAAATGTAATTAATAAAGTTAGACATTATATTGTTTTGAAAAACGGTTGCAAAGATACTTTGTTTTTTCGAATAAACCAATTCATAGACAGATAATTTAGATATTACCACCCTCATTTACATATCTATACTCGTTTTGCTTGCTTTTTTACTGCTTAGATAAATGAAGTGGCTTAATTGCAACATAGAACTTAGTATTGACTTTATCTTTAGTAGGTGTGAATAAAAAAAAGACTGTTTCTAAAAACTAGAAACAGTCCCACTATTTATATCAATTCAAATTAGAATTATATATATCTTATTTTACAGTAGTAAACCATCAGAAACTTCGTTTCGCGTAGCTTTTCCGGCCAATGTTTCTACTAATTGCAAAGCAAACTGCATGGCAAAGGCGGGGCCTTTTCCTGTAGTTATATTTCCATCTACTGTTACTGCCTCGTCGGTTATCTTAGCTTCAATAAGTTCTGCCTCAAACCCAGGGTAACATGTTGCACGTTTGCCTTTTAGCAAGCCCATGCCACCAAGAATCATTGGTGCAGCACATATTGCGCCAATTTGCTTGTCTTTTTCGAAAGCCTCTATTTGTTTTCTTACTCCTTCGTGCTCTTGTAGGTTTTTTGCTCCTGGCATTCCACCCGGAAGCACTATCATATCGTATGAAGCGAAATCTACCTCATCGAAAAGCTTGTCGGCTACAACTGGAACGTTGTGAGCGCCTTTTACCTGCTTATCTTTACTTATTGATACGGTAGTTACCGAAACTTCGGCTCTACGCAATACATCTATTATAGATATAGCTTCTATTTCTTCAAATCCTTCTGCTAAGAATACAATTACTTTTTTCATGTCTTATGTACTTTTTAATTGAGATTAAACTTATAGGTAATAGTTCCTTGCTGATTGTTGGGGGTGTTTATTGCATTAAATTTAGTGTCGCGAGCTGCTTTTACAGCTTCTTGTCGCAAGGATGTGTTACCTGTATTTGTGCCGCGACCAATTTCTGCAGCTATTACATTTCCTCTTGGGTCAACAGTTATGTTTACTACTACTGTTCCATATTCATCGACTGTGTATTTTGGTTGTTTCAAACCACCACTCCCTACGCTTCTTCCACCTAAGTCATAGCTGCCAATTCCTCCTGTTCCAGATGTAGCGCCTTGGTTAGAGCTTCCAGTAGATACACCTTGTGTGCCACTTCCTTCTGTTTGGCCTCTATTGCCACTAGTGTTTTCGCCAAACAAACCCGACATCTGTTTGTTTATTGCCTCTTGTTTACGTGCTTCCTCCTCGCGTCTCTTTCTTTCAGCCTCAGCTTGTCTGCGACGCTCTTCTTCTCGCCTAATTTCTTCTTGACGCTCTTTTTCTTCTTCTTTTCTTTTTTGCTCTTTTATTACAATTGAGGCTTCATCAGTTTGAGCTATTAAAGGCACTTCGGATGGTCTGTTTTGTGGAGCAGGAATTTCCATAACTTCTTCTGGGGTAATATCTACCATTGGTGGTTCTTCGTAGCCACCAGCTTCTTCCATGCTTCCAAACATAACAGGAATACCCCCCAAATCGTCAGATGAAGCAGCAAGAGTGAAATAAGAAAACAAAAGAATGACCAAGAGCAACACCATAAAGATAGCTGCTCCAATCATGCCTGTTATTTCTTCTTTTGTAATCATTTGTTTTTGCATGCTTAGGTGTGTAATAAAGTGAGAATTGTAAACAACCTATTTAGGCCGCGTCATTAAAACCATTTTGAACTTGTGTTTGTTCGCAATATCCAAAATTCTAACTATCTCACGATAGGGTACACTTTCGTCGGCATAAAGTGCTACAAATATATTAGGGTCTTCGCTATACGACTCTTCTAAAAAAGGAGTTATAGCCTCAAAAGGTACTTCTCGCTCCATATCGGTGCCCGATGCTACATAATATCTCATGTCGGCATCTATGGTAACGCGTGTCAGGGGTTTAGCTTGCGCTTGTTGTTGTGCTTGTGGTAATAAAACTTTTATTGCACTTGGCACAACAATAGTAGAAGTAATCATAAAGAAAATCAACAATAGGAATATAACATCTGTCATAGATGCCATGCTAAAGTTAGATTCTATTGTATGTCTTTGTTTAAGTGCCATATTTGTTTTGTTAAGCTGCTGGTTCGTTCAAAATATCCATAAATTCCATAATGCGCATCTCCATCTTGTTTATTACACCTTTTATGAGTGTAGTAAGATAGTTATATGCAAACATTGCAATAATTCCAACAACAAGTCCACCTACAGTTGTTACTAGCGCTTCATATATACCAGTTGATAGGGTAGTTACATCTACATTGGCTCCTTCTCCGGCCATGCTCATAAAAGCCTTAACCATACCAGTTACTGTGCCTAGAAAACCAATCATAGGCGCTCCGGCAGCAGTTGTAGCCAAAATAGGCAAGCCTTTTTCAAGCATTGCTATCTCTATATTGCCCACATTTTCTACAGCGTTGGTTACATCGCTCATGGGGCGACCAATTCTACTTATTCCTTTTTCCACCATTCTTGCGGCAGGAGTATCTGTTTTTCTGCATAATCCAAGTGCTGCATCTACCTTGCCTTCGTGAATATAATCTTTAATTCTATTCATAAAGGTTGCATCTTCTTGTCTTGCTTTTTTAATGACGAGAGTTCTCTCTATCAACACATAGATTGAAAGTGCAAGAAGGATTATTAAAACAATCATTATCCAGCCACCCTTAGTAGCAAGTTCAAATGCACTCATACTTGTAGCTTGTGCTTCAATAGATGTACTCACATTTTGCAATGTGTCTAGTGCATTGGTCGGAATTTGTAATATATTCATTGCTTTTGTCGCTTTATATTATTGGTTCAATTTTTTTTTGAATAGGGTAAAGATAAAAAACTAATCTGTTTTCTAGCTTCTCTATAAAGCTATTAAACAATTCTTATAGGCTTTTATCGTTTTTTCTAGTCCCATGTATAGGGCATCAGAAATAAGCGCATGTCCTATAGACACCTCTTTTATCCAAGGAATGGTTACAATTAGATAATTTAGGTTCTCTAGGTTTAAATCGTGTCCTGCATTCAATCCTAAGCCAAGACTTTTTGCCAATAACGCTGCTTCTAAATAGGGAGCTATAGCCGTCTCTTTGTCTTTTGCGTATTGGTTGGCATAAGGTCCAGTGAAAAGCTCTATCCTGTCTGTTCCAATTCTTGAAGCTGCTTTTATTTTTTCAGCATCGGTCTCTATAAATAGGGAGGTGCGAATATCAGCAGCTTGCATTTCTGTAACAATTTCTGTTAAGAACAACTCATGCGTAACTGTATCCCAGCCTTCGTTAGAGGTAAGTGTGTTTGGAGCATCTGGTACAAATGTTACTTGATTGGGTTTTACTCTCTTTACCATTGCAATAAACTCTGGCGAAGGATAGCCCTCAATGTTGAACTCGGTAGATATTTTTGATTGTAAATCAAATACATCTTTTCTTGTGATATGTCTCTCGTCTGGTCTTGGGTGCACGGTTATGCCGTCTGCTCCAAAACGTTGACAGTCTTCAGCAACTTTCAACACATCAGGTAAATTTTCACCTCTTGCATTTCTTAAAGTTGCAATCTTGTTTATATTAACGCTTAATTTGGTCATATGTTTTTATATAAAAAAGGCACTGTGTGCTATTGATAAATTTTAGCGCAAAGATACACAATTTTTCAACCACATTGAAAAGTAAGGAATATAAATAGTTCTTTTGTTGCTCTTAAAGAATGAATTTTTTTCACATCTTTGTATTAGGATAGGAGTTTATCCATTAAGAAATGAGGAAAAAGTATATGCAATCAAAAGAATTTATCAAAAAACAGATTAAGAGTTTTGTCTCTGTAACAAATAATGAAGAGTATTTAGAGTTTGCAGGATATGAGAATTCGTTGATAATCTTAGATGTTGCTATCAAAGATTATACACTGTCGGAGATTGCCCGTTTGGTAGAAGATAATAATGCAAGAATAGTAAAATTAGAAACACTTCCACTAGAAGATGGTTTGAGCTTGCTTGTTTCTCTAAAAATGGATGTGATAGATATTTCGGCTGTACTTCGCAGTTTTGAGCGTTATAGTTACAATGTAGTTTACTATTTTATGCGCAAAGGCGAAATGAATGAAACCTACGAAGATAGACTGAAAGAGCTAATGCATTACTTAGATATATAATCTTATCTCGATTCTTTTGAAAATGAAATAAGGCAAAGTCTTTTTGCAATTAATATGCATTAAATAAAACATATAAAAGGATGAAGATAGTATTATTTGGCAATTTGTATAACGATAAGCCTGAGAAGTATGAAAATCAGTTTTATGCCATTTGTCAAAAGATTAAGAAGCACTGTATTGAGATTCATTTACCAAATGCTTTCTTCAATACTTTGTCTGTAGAGTTGAGAGATAAAATTGAATCTTTCACACATCTTTATCATGTGTCTGTTCCAGAAGTGGATTTAGCATTTAGTATTGGAGGCGATGGAACTTTTTTAAGAACTGCCGCAGAAATTGTGCATCGCAATATTCCAATTCTTGGAATTAATACAGGCCGACTTGGTTTTTTAGCCGATATTAAATTTGAAGACTTAGATGAGACATTAGACGAAATATTTAATGGTAACTATCGTATCGAAAAACGTATGCTGCTTAAAACAAATGCTATTACTTCTTCGAAAGGGAAACAAGTGAGCAACAATTTTGCTAGTTACTCTCTTAACGAGGTAGCTGTTTTAAAACAAGATACTTCGTCAATGCTCACCATTCATGCTTATATCGACAATGAATATTTAACCTCTTATCAAGCTGACGGGTTGGTTATAGCCACGCCTACAGGTTCTACTGCATACTCATTAAGTATAGGAGGCCCAATTATGGTGCCTAACGCACCAAATATCATTCTTACAGCTATTGCACCACATAGTTTAAACTCAAGACCATTGGTTGTGGATAGCAATAGTAAAATAAGCCTGAAAGTCGAAAGCAGAAGCTCTAATTATCTGGTATCATTGGATGGCGAATCTCAAACTTTAGAGGTGGGAACCTTACTCGAAATATGTAAAGCAACATATGCTCAGCCAGTTGTGAAAAGATGCGGACATACATTCTTTGAAACGTTGCGTAATAAGTTGATGTGGGGTGCTGACATAAGGTCTTCACAAAGAATAAAGTAATAGCCTCTGTACTATCTTATAAAGGCAGAAGTACAGTGCCAGCCCTCAATTAATGAATCAACGCTACAATAGTACTGTTTCGTTGTTTCTCACCATTTTTATTATCATTTTCATGTTGCTCAATACAGCCGTACAAATAATAGTGGTGGGGAAGTTTTTTGAAGCGTTCTTCAATATGCGTTACGCTACCGGAGCCATGGAACCGCTGCTTTGATAATAGCATTACACAGTGGTAAGTCTATTTACCCAAGATGATATTGAGAAAAGCAGACGCTTTATTAAAAAGGCTGATATATTGAATAAGTATAATTGATAAAATTCTTTCCACTATCCCCATTTAAAACAAAAAACCGCAAACTAATTAA
>SMES01000043.1_pt1 | contig 25345 bp, 24 predicted proteins | sample 2456241 | NCBI WGS metagenome assembly SMES01 (sample SAMN10132598, study PRJNA489261) | soil metagenome | isolation source: day1 antibiotic-silty clay loam soil | place: USA | reverse complement strand
TGCATTCAGCATTTTATCCTTGTCGTTTTCATACTTCACAATTCTATACAAATACCATTGTGTAAGCGCTTCATAAGTGAGATTGCCGCTGGCTATATTCTTTTGAATAGTGGGTATATCTTGTTCCAAAATAAGAGGTTTTAGCTTTTGATACTCCTCTTCAGAGAAATTCTTTATCTGCTCAGCAACATTTTTCCACATATCATTTTTATCAAGTGTTTGCGACTGAATGAGTTTGAATCGCATTTTCACCTGTTCGTGATTTGCATTTTCAGCTATTTCTTCAGACTGCAACAAGAATAAGAGTAAAATAATGTTTTCTCATAATACATGGTTGTTTTAAATGAAGTGATTTACTAACTATATATTTTTATCTTTCATGCAAGAGTTGCCCGCTAGCCAGCCTGTTGAATAAGCAATTTGCAGATTATATCCTCCTGTTTCAGCATCCAGGTCTATCATCTCACCCGCAAAATAGAGTCCCTTTACAATTTTAGACTCCATTGTTTTTTGGGTTATTTCTTTTGTGTTTATTCCACCAGAGGTGATAATGGCCTCTTTGAAAGAGCGATAACTCGATATTTTAAAAACAAGATTTTTAAGAAGATGTAGAATCTGTTTCCGCTCTTTCGAGGAAACCTGATTACACTCCTTTTCGGTATTAATATTAAGAAGATCAACAAATACTGGAATCATGCTAGATGGTAACCAGAGTTTAAAAATATTGAGAAGCTTCTTATTTCCATGCTCATTTAAATCACGTATTAGTCTGGCATCTAGCTTTTGCTCATCCAATGCGGGCTTTAGGTCGATGGCTATTTCCACCCTGTTTTTATCTTGCAATTCTCTCACAACCTCTCTGCTTAAAGTGAGAATGATGGGCCCTGACAAACCGAAATGAGTAAAAATCATCTCCCCAAAATCGTCTGCTCTTTTCTTGCCATTGACCCACACAGTTGCCTTTACATTTTTAAGGTTAAGACCTTGTAGTTTTTGAGCAAGATCACCCTCAGTTTCAAGCGGCACCAATGCTGGTCTTGCCCTTTCAATAGAATGTCCTACATTTCGTGCCAGTTCGTATCCTTCGCCATTAGAGCCAGTTGCTGGATATGATTTTCCTCCTGTTGCAATAATAACATTATTGCTCAGAAACTTTTGACCGTTTGCTTTTACGCCCTTTATGATGTTGTCTTCAACTATCAATTCTTCAACCCTGTGGCCACAACGAATATCTACTTTATAACTATTTACCCACTGTAACAGTGCATCTAATACATCTTTGGAACGGTTGCTTGCAGGAAAATAACGTCCACCACGCTCCAGTGTGCTTTCAACGCCATGCTCTTTAAGCAATTCTATAATATCTTTCGAGAAAAAAGAGGAGAATGCACTGCGTAAGAATCGTCCATTAGGGTACACATGTTTTATAAATTCGCTTATTGGGGCATCGTTGGTAATATTACATCGACCTTTGCCAGTAATAAGTAGTTTGCGTCCTTCGCGTTTCATCTTTTCCAACACCAACACCTTGCCACCCAGCTCTGCTGCTCTTCCTGCTGCTAATAATCCTGCCGGACCAGCTCCTATTACAATAACATCAAAATTACTCATTACTAAAAGGTGTTGTTTAAAGTGTGAAACGAAATGGTTGCTCTTTTTCTCATTCTTATCAATATTTTATTTGTAGTTCTCTTTTTTTATTAGTTTTCTTTTTAGTCCTGTTTTGGTGTTGTATAGGTCTAATGGACAATGCTTTATACTTAGCTTCACATTTAGCCTTACACTTCTTTTTACCTTAAATGAATATCGCGTATAATGTTCATCTCAGCAAATTCATTTAGTTTTTTGATTAAGGCTTGCTTATTCATCATTAACTCGGCACGCAATACCGACGATTTGAGGTAAACAATAAGTACCCCTCTATTGAAATATACGTTTGAGGTGTATGATGCAACACCTTCGCCCAGAACTTCGTACCAACCTCTAATTACACGACTCTCTGCAACTCCTTGTTTTAGATGACTCAGTTGAGAATCTCTTTCGTCTAAAACCTCCTTCAGGATGCTTCCTATGTCTCTTGCGTTTCGTTTTATCATTGTTGTAGTCAGTTTTATATATCTTTTATTTCTCCATCTGCTCTATCACTCCCTCTGCTACTGAGTAGAGGTGATAATTGTCGTTGAAGGGCTGCAATATTCTATCTAGCGATTGACGATTGGTATCGGAGATAAATATTTGTCCAAAATCTGGACCCGACACAAGTTGAATAATCTCTTTTACACGTCTTTCATCCAATCTGTCGAAAATATCGTCTAGCACAAGTAGTGGCAGTGAATTACTCTTACGAGAAAGGAATTGATATTGAGCTAATTTAAGCGACACAAAAAATGTTTTCTTCTGGCCTTGCGAGCCATCTTTCTTTATGGGGTACTCGTCTATTAGCATATCTAAATCGTCGCGATGAATGCCCACTGTTGTATGTCCAAGTATCATGTCACGCTTGCGTGCAGCAAGCAATCGCTCTTTGAAACTAGCATTGGCTAGTTGCGAACTATAGATGAGCGACACTACCTCTCTCGAATGACTGATGGTTGTATAGAACTCATTAAAGATAGGAGTTAGCTCTTGAATAAACAAATTTCGTTTTTCGAATATAGCTTCACCTTCCTCTATCATCACCTCTTCCCAAAGTTCGAGTAGGCTTTTATCTACATTATCGTTTTTGAGAGTTGCATTGCGTTGCTGTAGAGCATTGTTGTAGCGCACTAGCGACTGTAAATAAGGCTTGTCGAATTGCGATATGGCTACATCCATAAAGGTGCGCCGCTCCTCGCTACCTCCCATTATAAGCTCATTGTCGGCTGGGGATATCATTACAAGTGGAATAAACCCAATGTGCGACGATAGTTTGTCGTACTGTTTCTTATTACGCTTAAATTGTTTCTTTTGTCGTCGTTTCAAGGCACACATTATCTCCTCGTCGCTTCCGCTCTTAAACTCATACTTGCCCTTAATCATACAAAGGTCTGCTTCGTGCATTATAACCTGCGAGTCGATAGGATTGGAGTGACTTTTACAAAACGATAGATAATATACAGCATCTAAGAGATTGGTTTTGCCCATCCCATTATCGCCCAGAAAACAGTTTATTTTTGGTGATAGGGATAACTCCACCTCTGCAAGGTTTTTGTAATTTAGTATTGATAAGTGCTTTAATATCATTGTGTTTTGTAGAAATCTATTTTGTTTTTTTTATTCGGCCACAAGAAGTTTCTGCAACTCCTCGGGTGATACATTCATGGTTAGTTTGCCTTGATGAGCAAAAGCAATGCGCCCGCGCTCTTCTGATACAATAATCACTTTAGCATCAGTTTCTTGCGATATCCCCAATCCGGCACGATGACGTAGACCGAGGTGTTTTGGAATATTTGGGTTCTGAGAAACGGGCAATATACAGCCTGCCGCTCTAATTTTTTTACCCACTATAATCATGGCCCCATCGTGCAGGGGGCTGTTTGTAAAGAATAAGTTTTCGATTAATCGTGTAGAAATATCTGCATTTATTATTTCACCTGTTTGTTCATAAAGCCCCAATTGTATATCTTCTTGAACCACTATCAGTGCTCCCACTTTTTCTTTTGCCATATTCATACAGGCAAATATTATGGGTGTAATGTGCGATATGTCTTTCTCTTTCTCGTTTTGAGAGAAAATGAATTTGGTAAACATTTTCCATCCCTTTCGTGACCCCAACGACATAAGAAAACGTCTAATCTCGTCTTGAAACAGAATGATGAGCAAAATAGGGCCAACATCTATAACCACCCTTAAAATTGTGCTTGTAAGATTCATTTGCAAGCTCGACACCAAACTCCATAATATTAAGAATGATGCAATTCCAATAAACAGCGGTTTTGTACCCGATATTTTAACCAAACGGTAGGCGTAGTACATTAGCGATGCTACTAATATAATATCTATAAGGTCTTTTATTCCAAAATGTTCGAGCATAGTGTCAGGTGTATTATTATATAAGTTGTTGAGGTGTATATTTGTTCAGTTTAGCAGTTAGTTTTATACACTCTACTGCTTCATTCACATCGTGCACACGCAATATTTTTGCTCCAGATTGCAAAGCATAGGTGTTTAAAACTGTTGTTGCATTTAAACTTTCATCGGCTGTCAACCCCAGTGGCTTGTATAGCATCGATTTTCTAGAAATACCTACCAACAAAGGCGTATCAAATATATGAAAATATTTGAGATGTGCCATCAATTCATAGTTTTGCTCTAAGGTTTTGCTAAATCCAAATCCTGGGTCAACTATTATATCGTTTACTCCCAGGCTGTTGAGGTGTGCTATCTTTTCTGAGAAGTAATAGATAATATCTTGTATAAAGTTGTCGTAGCTTGTAAACTGTTGCATTGTTTGTGGTGTGCCTCGCATATGCATAAGTATATAGGGTACATTAAGCGCTGCCACTGTAGTAAACATTTGTTCATCTATCTGTCCACCCGAGATGTCGTTGATTATTGCAACACCATATTTCTCAACGCTCATTTTTGCAACTTCAGCATAGAAAGTGTCTACAGAGAGAATGGCCTCAGGAAATTCACGTTGAATAACTGATAGGGCAGGGGCTAGCCGATCGAGCTCATCTTTTGCAGAGTGCAATGTAGAGCTGGGTGTGGTGGATTGTCCTCCAATATCAATAATAGTGCCGCCTTGCTCCAATATCTGCTGCACGCGCTCTACAATCTCTTTTTCAGATTGTTTGCGGCTTCCACTGAAGAAAGAATCGGGTGTAATGTTTACAATACCCATCACCAGCGGTGTTTCCAAGCCAATTAAGTTGCCTTTTATGTTGATGGTTTGATGCGTCATTCTGTTGTTTGTTTTACTTTTTTGTTGTTTGCAGGGTAGTCTATGTTGTAGTGTAGGCCACGACTCTCTTTTCGTTGCATAGCATGCTTTATAACCTCGTAGCTTACTTTTATGATGTTGCGAAGTTCGCAAATATCACGCGAGACAACCGATTGATTAAAGAGGTCTTCTGTTTCTCTAAACAGAATGTTCAAGCGTGTCATAGCACGTTGCAACCTTAGGTTGGAGCGAACAATACCTACGTAAGACGACATAATTTGAGCAACCTCTTTCTCAGTCTGGGTTATCAACACCATCTCTTCTGGCAGTGTTGTCCCTTCTGCATTCCAAGCAGGAATATTCTCATGGAAATCGAAATTGTTGAAAACCGTGAGTGCATGTTTTGCTGCAGCATCGGCAAATACAACTGCCTCTATTAGTGAGTTAGATGCCAATCGGTTTGCTCCATGCAAACCAGTGCAAGCACATTCGCCATTGGCATAAAGGCGATGGATGCTAGATTGAGCATTTAGGTTTACTTCTATACCCCCGCAACTATAATGTGCTGCTGGCGCAACGGGGATGTAATCTTTTGTAATATCTATGCCATGCGACAAGCATTTCTTGTATATAGCCGGAAAGCTGTTCTTTGTCTCTTTAGCATTTTTATGGGTAATATCAAGATATACATGATCGTCGCCACGATTCTTCATCTCAGAATCAATAGCACGCGCCACAATATCTCGCGGAGCAAGCGATTCTCGCTCGTCGTATCTTTTCATAAAGTTTTCTCCATCCATCGTTCTAAGTATTCCTCCATATCCTCGCAAGGCTTCGGTAATAAGAAACGATGGACGCTGGTGTAGATGAAAAAAGGCCGTTGGGTGGAACTGCACAAACTCCATATCTTTTATTACTCCTTTTGCTCTAGCCACCATAGCAACACCATCGCCCGTGGCAACCAATGGGTTGGTAGTGGTTTGATATATAGAGCCAATGCCCCCTGTAGCCATCATTGTAACACGCGATAGAAACTTCTCTATCTGGTTTGTTTTCTGATTCAACACAAACACTCCGTAGCACTCAATATTGGGAGTGCTGCGCGTAACAATTTCGCCCAAGTGATGCTGGGTAAGTATTTCGATGGCAAAGTGATAGTCGAAAACAGCTATATTAGGATGTTTCTTTATTGCTCTAATAAGGCTGGTTTGTATTTCGGCTCCTGTGCTATCTTTGTGATGAAGAATACGCGACTCTGAGTGGCCTCCTTCTTTGTGCAAGTCGAAGTCTCCTTGTTCGTTCCTATCAAAATTTACACCCCAGTTTACTAGCTCTTCTATTTGTTTTGGTGCTTCACTTACAACTTTCTCAACCACCTCACGGTCACACAGTCCGGCACCAGCAACGCATGTGTCTGAGATATGTTTGTCGAAATTGTCTAATGTTTGGCTCACAGTGGCAACGCCACCTTGTGCATGAAAGGTGTTTGAATCTTCCAGTTTGTTTTTGGTAATAATGGCCACTTTACCATAAGCTGCCACTTTAAGGGCAAAGCTCATTCCAGCAATTCCAGAACCTATTACAAGGAAGTCATATTTATGTGTCATTGTTGTTTTGCTTATTAAACATACAAATTTAAGCATTTAAGTCTATAAAGATTGTCTCTTTTTGGTTTTATATATATATGATAAGGGTTGTGTTGAAAATATTGTTTATTACATATCAGATTTAACACTTTATTTTTTAGTTAAGTGTCACAATGCTATTGCACTATAAACATAATAACGTTATATTTGTTATGATATAAACAAGTATTATTTTAAACAAGCATACATTTATTACAATGAAAAAAATAAGACTCTTTTTTATTATTGCAGCTAGTTTTCTTTTGTATCAAACTCAGGTGCTACAAGCACAACAAGTTGTTGAAGCCACCATTCCAATCAGAGGAAGGGTTATTTCGGATGATTCTCGTACTCCCTTGGAGTATGCTAGTGTATCTATCAATAACACCAATATTTCTACCGTTACCAATCAAGATGGTTTCTTTTCACTGCGTATTCCTGCATCGGCTAGAAACTATCTATTAAAGGTTCAGCATTTAGGATATAGTAATGTTTCCATTCCTGTTATTACACTTATCGATAAAGAGGATAATGAGATTAGGATGAGAACTGGCTCTATTCAACTAGACGAAATAGAGGTTTTAAGTGGCGATGGAGCGCATTTAGTAAGAGAAGCACTACGCTCTGTTACTCTTAACTACGATGAAGACCCCAATATGATGGTGGCTTTCTATAGAGAATCCATCAAAAAGGGCTCAAAACATCTCTCTTTGGTAGAGGCTGTGCTAGATGTATATAAGGCATCGTATAATTCTTACAGAGACGATCAAGCTAGAATATATATTGGTAGAAAAGCTACCGATATTAGTGCAAAAGACACGGTGTTTATGAAATTCCAAGGGGGTATTAGCGATGCTCTGAAGCTTGATATTGCCAAACATCCAGAGGTTGTATTTGGCGAAGCAGGTGAGGGTTATACCTTTAACATAGAAGGGGTGATAACGATGGACGATAGACCCCATTATATTATAGACTTCTTTCCTTACACAAGTATTGAGGAAATTATGTTTAGAGGAAAGATTTATCTAGATGTGGAGTCGCTGGCTTTTAAACGCATGGAATTTAATATGAATGTAGAGGGTAGAGATGATGCAACTACAATTTTTATAAAGAAAAAACCATCATCTATGCGTGTTTCTGCCGAGAGTGCTAAATATACAGTAGACTATGTGGAGAAGGGCGGTAAATGGTATTTCAACTATAGCCAAACAGAGGTGCAATTTAAAGTGAGGTGGAAAAAACGTAGTTTCTTTGGGTTGTTTTCATCCAACTACACTATTTTTTCCGAGATAGCTGTTACAGACAGATATGAAGATGATGTGCAAAGATTTCCACGTAGCGAACGAATACGTTCTACGGATGTGATTGCAGAAAAAGTAGAGTATTTTCAAGACCCAGATTTCTGGGGCGATTATACTGTAATTGAACCCGACAAAGAGATTACTAATGCTATAAAGCATTTAAGTGACAAACTCTTACGCAGGGAGTAATCTTTTTGGCAATATAGTTTCTCATCTCGAAAAGATATAGTATCTTTGCACCCGATTGACAATTAAAACATCAAAATTTTATGTATTTAGACTCAGCAAAAAAAGAAGAACTCTTCGCAAAATACGGAAAGTCTAACACTGATACTGGCTCACCTGAAGCGCAGATAGCATTGTTTTCATACCGTATTTCGCATTTAACTCAGCATTTGAAGTTAAATAAGAAGGATTATAACACAGAGCGTTCGTTAAAAATTCTAGTAGGTAAACGTCGTCGTTTGCTTGATTATCTTATTGAGAAAGATGTCCTTAGATATCGTGAAATCATTAAGGAATTGGGTATTAGAAAATAATATCTTACGAACAAGACAAAAAAAGAAAAGCAACTCAAAATGGGTTGCTTTTTTTTGTGCCTTGTTTTTTTTTGATATTAAAAGATTGGATGAGGATAACGGGTTGCAAATAAAAGTGTTTGGTTATCTATTGCTACAGCATATTGCGGATAAGGCCCTTATTTTGCTTTGCATTGTTTAGCACTGTTTAGCACTGTTGCTGTTGCTATTGCAGATGTTGGATTGTGCATACTATGAATAATAAAAAACATTCAAAACACAAAAAACTGCAGAAGACACACAAAAAAAGCGTGAGAGTTATCAATAATCCCACGCTTTTCTAATTTCTTTTTTTTTGTTGTTCACTATTTTTTTGTCTCTTTTAAATAGCATCCTCTACACAGAGGTTTATATTCTTCTAGCTCTCCCAACATTACCTGTTTCTCGCCTGCCACAATTCGGTGAGAATAGTTGGCAAGACAGCCACACATTACACAAATAGCATGCACTTTGGTTACATCGTCAGCTATTGCACACAAACCTGGAACAGGCCCAAAGGGATTTCGTTTAAAATCCATGTCCAAGCCCGCAACAATAACTCTCACCCCTTGATCGGCTAGTTGTTGGCACACTTCTACCAAGCCTAAATCAAAAAACTGAGCCTCGTCTATACCCACAACTTCTACTTCCGACGAAAGCAACATAATATTGCTAGAGTGGTCTACTGGTGTAGAGTGTATCGAGTTTCGGTCGTGCGATACAACTTCGTCATCAGAGTAACGCACATCTATTTTGGGTTTGAATATTTCTACCTTTTGTTTTGCTATTTTCGCTCTTTTTAAACGACGTAAAAGCTCTTCAGTTTTACCTGAAAACATCGACCCACAAACAACTTCAATAGTACCTCGTTTGTGTGTTTTGTCTATAGTATTCTCGCTGTAAATCATATCTATTCACAAGGGTTAAAAAAGTAAGTATTCTTTATTATCTATTTTCCTTTAATTATTTTCTTTATCTCATTTAGCTTGTTCAAAGCATCCACAGGTGTAAGGTTGTTTACATCTAGGTTTATTATCTCGTCTCTCACTTGGCTTAGTATAGGGTCGTCAAGTTGAAAAAAGCTTAACTGGAAACCTTCTCTGTTTTCAACAATTTCGTTGAGGGGTTTGCCAATGCCTTCTTTTCTATTGTGTTGCTCCATTTCACTCAATATCGACTCGGCACGCTTGGTAATGCTAGGAGGCATTCCTGCCATTTTTGCCACATGAATACCAAAGCTGTGCTCGCTGCCACCACGCGTAAGTTTTCGTAAAAAGATAATTTTATTGTCAATCTCCTTTACCGAAACATTATAGTTTTTGATGCGCTTAAACGATTTTTCCATCTCGTTTAACTCGTGATAGTGGGTAGCAAATAGCGTTTTGGCGCGTGCATTAGGGTTCTCATGTATATATTCAACAATAGACCAAGCAATCGATATACCATCGTAAGTGCTTGTGCCACGGCCTAGTTCGTCAAAGAGAATGAGGCTACGCTCTGATATGTTGTTGAGTATGTTTGATGCCTCGTTCATCTCCACCATAAAGGTAGACTCGCCTAGCGAAATATTGTCGGAAGCTCCAACACGTGTAAATATTTTATCAACCAACCCAATTTTTGCCGACTCGGCCGGAACAAAACTTCCTATCTGTGCCAAAATAGTTATAAGAGCTGTTTGGCGCAGCAGTGCCGACTTACCCGACATGTTGGGGCCGGTAATAATGATTATTTGCTGTGTATCATTGTCCAAGTACACATCATTGGCTACAAAGGGGTCGTCGGGTGGTAATTGTGTTTCAATTACAGGGTGACGGCCACTTTTAATATCAATCTCTAGCGATGTGTTTATTTCGGGTCGAATATAGTTGTTCTCTTGTGCCACTTTTGCAAAAGAGTACAAACAGTCACACCTTGCAATTATATTGGCATTTATCTGAATAGTAGGAATGTATTCTATCAGGCTTTCTACAAGCGAGTTGAAAATCTCTATTTCCAGAGAGTATATTTTCTCTTCCGCTCCAAGAATTTTCTCTTCATACTCTTTTAGCTCCTCTGTAATATACCTTTCGGCACTCACCAAGGTCTGTTTCCTTATCCAATCGCTCGGAACTTTATCTTTGTGAGTATGGCGCACCTCAATGTAGTAGCCAAACACATTGTTGAACCCAATTTTTAGCGATGTAATACCTGTTTTCTCTATCTCTCGCTGTTGCATACTCAAAAGGCGGTCTTTGCCAGAGTGAGCAATGTCGCGTAGATCGTCCAACTCGCTATTTACGCCATTGTTTATGAAACCTCCTTTATTGGCAAGGGCAGGAGGGTCGGGCATAAGTTCTTTCTCAATGCGGTCTCTTATCAAGGGGCATGGGTTGAGCTTCTCGCCCATCTCTTGCAGGCTTTTATTGCTCGATGCTAGAAATGCATCTCTCAGCGGTTCAATAACAGTGAGTGCAGTTTTTATTGCTACTACTTCGCGTGGCGAAATGCGCCTTACAGCTGCTTTTGATATGATGCGTTCTAAATCGCCTACTTGTGCAATGTGTGATTGTACCAATGAACGTAACGCTGTTTCACGAAAGAAATTCTCTACCACATCGTGCCTTTTCTGAATTGGCAACTTGTCTTTCAAAGGAAACATCAACCACCTACGCATCATGCGCGAGCCCATAGGGGAGATGGTTTTGTCCATAATGTTGAGGAGACTTTTGCCATCCTCGTTCATAGTTGAAATCAGCTCTAGGCTTCGTGCTGTAAACCTGTCGATGCGCACAAACCTATCTTCTTCTATGCGCCTGATAGCGACAATGTGGTCTATTTGTGTGTGATGCGTAACGTCTAGGTAGTGCAGAATAGTTCCAGAGGCCACTATGCCCAATGAAAGATGCGACACACCAAACCCTTTCAGGTTTTTGGTCTCAAAATGTTCAAGTAGTCTGTCGTTGGCAGTTTGTTCGGTAAACACCCAATCGTCTAACTCAAAGAGGAAGTAGTGCTGACCAAATTTCTCTTCAAACTCTTTTCTTTTTCCTCGTTCAATCAGAATCTCTTTTGGAGAAAAGCTAGAGAGCAGCTTATCAATATCGTTTACAACGCCCTCGCTAGTGAGAAACTCACCCGTAGAAATGTCTAGTAACGATATGCCACACATATTTTTATAGAAATGTATGGCACACAAAAAGTTGTTCTCTTTGTGATTGAGTATATTATCATTGATAGATACGCCTGGTGTAACCAACTCGGTTATACCGCGCTTTACCAATGTTTTAGTTTTTTTAGGGTCCTCAAGCTGGTCGCAAATAGCAACACGTTTTCCGGCACGCACCAGTTTTGGAAGGTAAGTGTCGAGTGCATGATGTGGAAATCCGGCCAACTCTACATATTGCGCAGCACCATTGGCCCTGCGTGTAAGAGTAATACCCAAAATCTGCGATGCTATAATGGCGTCTTCAGAAAATGTTTCGTAAAAATCGCCTACACGAAAAAGTAGAATAGCATCGGGATGCTGACTCTTAATCTCGTTAAATTGTCTCATCAAAGGGGTGTCAGCGATTGGCTTTGCCATATAGTGTAGTAAGTTTTGTTTTGGTTGTTTTGTTGTAATAAACAGACGACTAATGTTTTGCTTCTCATCTGTTGTAATCAAATATCTGTGTAGTAAAAGTTTTAAAGAGCCGCTAAATATTAGCAGCTCTTTTATAGCTTTGCCTTTTTCAAATATTTGTAGTTTATTGAATATATAATAAACGCTCTTTATTATTTCATTTTACAAAGATAATAAAGTGAGTCGTTAAACAGTGGTTGCAAACGTCTTTTGTTTTTGAAAAAAGTCTTAATGTAGTGTGGATAACAATATTATCCTTCACTATTCATCGTGTTTTGAATAATAGCACAGATTACCCCTTCAAGAGTATCTCTGTTAGCTCTTTCACACCTTCGGATGCACCCTTTTGAATGTGAATAATGTTGCGTCTGCTGCCCCTCACATCTTTAGGGTCTATTAAATATATAGGGGTGCCCGTTTTAGCAAAGTCTACCAAACCTGCTGCAGGGTACACATTGAGCGATGTGCCAATAATAACCACTATATCTGCCGTTTGCACAACCTTAGCTGCAGTTTCAATCATGGGTACTGCCTCGCCAAACCACACAATGTCGGGTCGTAGTTGAGAACCTAGTTCACACATATCGCCCATATTTATCTCGGCGTTATCTTTGTCCATTTCATAAATAACCGAGGGGTCGCGTGATGAGCGCGACTTCATCAACTCGCCATGAAGGTGAACAACATCTGTGCTGCCGGCCTTTTCGTGCAAGTTATCAACATTCTGAGTAACTATTGTTACATCATAATCTTTCTCTAGTTCAACCAAACCAATGTGTCCCTTGTTTGGCTTTGTGCCAAGCAATTCTTTACGTCTTTGATTATAAAACTCTAGCACCAATTCAGGATTTATTCTAAAACCTTCGGGTGTAGCCACATCTTCTACGCGGTGGTTTTCCCACAGTCCATCGGTATCTCTAAAAGTTGCAATTCCACTTTCGGCACTCATGCCGGCTCCTGTAAGTACTACTATTTTCTTTTTCATATTATTTGTATGTTTAAATTATTGTTGTATTTGATATATAACAAATATACAAAATTTTACGCACATTATTAATTCTTATTGCTCTTTACTGTTCTAAACAAGCTCATAATTGATACAATAGTAGGCAATTAATGGTGTGTAATGCAAAGCATGTTTGGCAGATTGGAAGTTATTAATTATTTTTGTAGCAAACTAAAACAATTAATTATGGCAACAACAGCTGATATTAGAAATGGAATGTGTATTGACCTAGATGGTCAATATTTCTTTATAGTAGAATTTCTTCATGTTAAACCGGGAAAAGGGGCAGCTTTTGTTCGCACCAAATTAAGAAACGTAGAAACCGGAAGAGTTCTTGATAAAACTTTTAACGCAGGAGTTAGAATAGATGATGTGCGTATTGAACGTCGTTCATATCAGTTCTTATACAAAGACGATATGGGTTACAATTTTATGAATACCGAGACTTTTGAGCAAATAGCTATTCCTGGAGAGAAAATTGAAGGCGTGCAGTATTTAAAAGATGGCGACACGGTTGAGGTGCAAGTTCATGCAGACACAGAAACTGTATTAACGGCCGAAATGCCAATGCATGTAGTGTTGGAGATAACTTACACAGAGCCAGGTCTAAGAGGCGATACTGCAACCAATACACTTAAACCTGCAACTGTAGAAACAGGTGCAGAAGTACGTGTGCCTCTCTTTATTGATACAGGCGAGAAAGTGAAAATTGATACGCGCACAGGTACTTATGTAGAGCGTGCAAAATAAGAGTGTGCACACTTTAAAAGTCTATACAAATTAACGAAAAGGAATGTCTTGTTTTAAGATGTTCCTTTTTGTTTTATTTTTGTGTGCATAGTCTTTTAAGTAGTATGGTTCAGGCATTTAGCACCATCGTAGTGGGTCGTAGGAGTACGCCTGTCGAGTTACTAGTTTTTCTTTATTACCTTTACACAAGAGAGCAATCGGCAGTAGATGTTTGTATAGATATACATGCCAATGCAGCAAGCGCTTTGAACAAATGAGCTCGATACACTGTTCTTGACCTTACACAGTTTAAGAGAATTGGCCCAGCTAAGGCTAATGTGGCAAAGTTCTTTTAAATAGATAATTCAAGAAAAACAATTAATTATATAACCACTAAATTCAAAAAAAAAGATGAAGTTATTACAAATGGATTTTAAGATGCAAGAGCCTTGGGGCGAAGAAATGTCTAAAGCCTTTGAAGACCTTGCTAAAGATATTTCTACAGAAAAAGGTTTGATCTGGAAGATTTGGACTGAAAATGAAGCTGAAAAAGAGGCAGGGGGAATTTATCTTTTTGATAATGAAGAAGATCTTAACCGCTATGTTAAGAAACACACAGCACGTCTTCAATCTTTCGGTATCATGGAAGTTAATGCCAAGAGATTTGATGTAAATGTGCCACTAACATTGATAAACCGTGGTAAACTAGAATAATAAGAATACATATTTTTATTGTTTATAATGGTTCTTGAAATGTAGTATAAAACAAAACATGGGTGTTATTTCTTTATATAAAGAGATAATATCCATTTTCAATATTAGCGTTTCAGAACGAAATCATACATGTTATATAGACCAAATTTAGGTCAGTAATTATATTTTTATAGGATGAGTAATATGTTTATTAAAAGAAGTAATTCGTATAAGTGGGTGGTTTTAGCTATTTCATTTGCACTTATGCTTGTGTTTGCTATATCACTACAATCTTTACCACCAATATTCGATAAGATTCAAAACGATATATCCTTTTCTAATTCTCAAGCAGGCATGTTGATGGGCGCATACGCTATTCCAGGAATCTTTATTCCTTTTCTCATAGCCTTTCTAGCTAGTAAGTATAATAAAAAATCTATTATACATATCGCTTTATTAATTATGATTATTGGACTGATAGCCTTTTCAATGGCAGGTTCTTTTTCAACATTATTAGTGTATAGACTCATAGCTGGCATAGGAGCTACCGCTTTGGTAGTTTTGGCCCCCTTGTTGGTTACTATGTTTTTCGATAAAACAAATATGGGTGTTGCAATGGGTATATTTAACACGGCCGTTCCGTTTGGTACAGTTGTAGCAGCTAGTCTATTTGGTATTTTAGGAGAGCATGTTTATTGGCGATATATTATCATGGGTATAGCCCTCTTTGCAGCAGTAGTTTTGGTCATAAATATCTTTAAGCTTCATTTGCCAAAAGAAGAAGCCAGCACAGAAGCTACTGTAGCATCAGAAAAACCTGTGGGTAAATTACTATCAAATCGAAAGCTTTGGATGTTGGTTGTAATTTGGGCTTTAGGAAATAGCCAGCTCCTGGCCTATGTTACATTTGTTCCACAACATTTTCAAAATATTGGGATGACTCTGCAAAAAGCCGGTTTATTAACCAGTTTTATTATGTTGGCTCCAATCTTATTTGGCCCTATTTTGGGAATAATTATTGATAAAACAGGATGGAAAAAGAGACTCCTATTAGTTGGCAGCATTATCATGGCTATTTCATTTATCCTTATTAGTAGAGGAACTGTTGGATTACCAATATGGGCTTTTACATTGGGTATAGGATTTACGCCAATTCCAATTTTTGTGTTTTCTCATCTGCCTGATCTGATTCAACCCCGCCAAATGGCTATGGGCTTAGGAATATTAACGGCTGCTTCAAATCTAGGTATTGCTGTAGGTCCCTCAGCTTTTGGTCTTTTGCTAGATAAAACGGGAGGGAACTTCAATCTCGGATTTATAATTTTAGCCATAATTTCGCTGGTTATTATTTTAGCTTTAAGTGGGTTGAGACAAACTAAAGTTAGTAGGATTTAAAGCTTGTGTAAATGACTTGAAAAGCTAGTAAAGGCTCTCTATTGTAAGTAATATACCCTTGTTCTTCATTGTCTAATTCTTCAAAAGACACTATAGATATTTATTTATAAAAGAGTCTTTCTAGATTGCATACTCTATCTATAATGTCTTATTTAGAGGATTGTACAACCCATTTTCACTAAGATTTTGAACCTTGTGTAACGATATAAATTAACAAAAAGGAACATCTTATTTTAAGATGTTCCTTTTTGTTTTATCTTTGTAGCCATAATCTTATTATCTAATAAATATAAGCTATGTCAAAACCTGATATCTTAAAACCCGAAGCAGCCTATATCTCTGTAAAGGATTGGGCATTAGAGGATAGACCACGTGAAAAATTAATGATGAAGGGAGCAGCGGCATTGTCCGACTCCGAGTTGTTGGCAATACTTATTGGCTCTGGCACAAGAGAGAAATCGGCAGTGGATGTTTGTATGGAAATACTTGCCAATGCTGCAAACGATTTGAATAAATTGGCAAGGTACACTGTTAGCGATTTGACACAGTTTAAGGGAATTGGGCCAGCTAAAGCAATTACAATTGTTGCTGCATTGGAGCTTGGACGAAGGCGTAAAAACACAGGAGCAAAGGAGATTAAAAAGATAACTTCGTCACGCGATGCTTATCAGGTTTTATATCCTAAATTAAGTGATTTGAATCACGAAGAGATTTGGGCACTCTTCCTTAATAGATCTAATAGGGTAGAGAGCATAATGCGTGTAAGTGAAGGAGGAATAAGCTCAACGGTTCTAGATGTTAGATTAGTACTGCGAGAAGCGCTTAATAGATACGCATCGGGTATTATTTTGGGGCACAATCACCCAACAAACAACTGTATGCCAAGCGAGCAGGACATAAGAATTACAGCAAAGCTGAAAGAGGCTGCAAGAATAATGGATGTGAGTTTACTAGACCATCTTATTTTGTGTGGCGATAGATATTACAGTTTTGCAGACGAAAACATGATGTAGTTTAAACAAATTATATTGTGTAGTGGTTAATTATAAAACAGATAAATAAAAAAAGATATGAGTTCAAATATACAAGATTTACAAGAAGAGATACTGGTAATGATACGTACTGTTTACGATCCAGAAATACCAGTAAATATATACGATTTAGGTTTGATTTACGATATTGACATTCACGACAACAACGATGTGACTATTGAGATGACACTTACTTCGCCTCATTGTCCTGCTGTAGACTACATTGTGGGAGATTTGAAAATGAAAGTGGAAGCGGTAGAAGCTGTGAACAAAGTGAATATTGAGTTGGTCTTCGATCCACCATGGGACAGATCGATGATGAGCGAAGAGGCTATGCTAGAATTAGGCCTGTTGTAAAAAACAAACAGTTAAAGAGACGTTGGATATAGCTGTTTTAAATAACTTATTGCTTAATTAAAGCAGTGGGCATAATCTTCATATAACAAACAGGTTTTGAGAAATAAAACATACTTTTTGTCGGATGCTCATTTGGGCTCTGTTTCGCATGACAATTCTATTGATATAGAGCGTAAAATGTGTAGATGGTTTGACGCCGTGAAACACGATGCAAAAGAAATATACCTCATGGGAGATATTTTTGACTATTGGTTCGAATACAAAAATGTTGTTCCAAGAGGCTTTACGCGTGTTTTGGGAAAACTCTCAGAACTAACAGATTCGGGAATCCCTATCTATTTTTTTATAGGCAATCACGACATTTGGTTGACAGATTACTTGTCAACTGAGTGTGGACTGATTGTGAAGAAAGAACCAGTTGTGAAAACACTCAATGGGAAAGTCTTTTTCTTAGCGCATGGCGACGGACTGGGTGATGAGTCGTGGTCGTTTAGGTTTGTTCGTAAAATATACCACAACAAGTTTCTTCGTCTACTCTATGCTGCTGTACATCCGCGATGGACAATGGCCTTTGCAAACAAATGGTCTGATTATAGTAGAATGACCGGAGAGATTGCCCCTTATATGGGCGAGGAAAAAGAGCACCTCGTTCAATTTGCCAAAAAGAAACTAGAAGACTCACCAGAAATCAACTACTTTATCTTTGGTCACAGGCATATTATGCTGAATCTTCCATTAAAAGAAGATTCAAACATTGTGATATTGGGAGATTGGTTGACTTATTTCTCTTATGCCGTGTTTGATGGAGATGAGGTGGTGCTGAAGCAGTTTGAGGATTGAGATAAAAGGACAAATAGTGCGTTGCTTTAGTTTTTAAAGCGTTAGCTTAAGAGGGGGAGTCATTTGCTAATCAGTCTTCTTTATTCAGTTTTGTAGAATTATAGTTGAAATTTACAAACCAATTTCATCGGTACAGCTTCTACAAATCTTGGTGTGATGTGTTCAGGCTTTACTACAGAAAATTAGGTTTACTTCTGCTTCATTTGTTTGCGTAGGGATGAAAATTGTAGTTGCTTGCTTGTTAAAAGTCGCTAATAAACCCGCTCTGTACAAACTGCAATCAAGGTCTATTTTAAAGTTTTGCAATCAAACTCAGGCTCAAGTCTTCTTTTACAATTCTGTTTTCATTTATTCTACGGAGTTTTATCTGCCACTCGCATTCTCTTTACAATTACATAAGTGTCAATTCGTAAATAACAGGCCCTGTTTTCTTATGATTCCTTCGAAAATGGTGCGTAAATAAGACGGAAGTAAAATCCACCGCAGTGGATTTGACGACCACCTCATGAAAATGGAATCTACCATTTTAGAAATGTTTAGAAAAGAATATATGGTGTTTTTTTGTGGAATATCATCAATTGAGAAGATAAGCTAATAATTTTATTGGACAAAATGGAGTTTTGTGAGGTGAATGCCAAATAAAACCATAAGTAAACTAGAAAAGTGGCTTTTGATGTCCAAAAATATATGATGAAAACGAGTTTTATCTCTCTTCATAACAAATCTACCTTGGTTGATGAGAGTTTCTTGAGATATTGAGATTTCCACCGTGGTAGATTTTAGTTGTGAAATATTTGCTTGAGAGAACAAAACACGCACCTTGCGCTTTAAATAAATATTTACAACTAAAAGCAAGAAATAAAGTTCCTCGCACGTTCGAGTAATTATCAGATTGAATAATTTAGGAGGGGACATGTAAACACCTCACTCACTAATACAGAGAAGATGCATGCTGTAAAATGAAGATGTGGAAACGATTTAATTTTACAAGACACTACAATAAAAAGAAAACAGATACTTTTGCGTCTGATCCACAAAAAGACTTCAAATTATAGTAACCAATAACTAGACTATGAAAGCTCTGTCAGGATTAGCTCTAAGAGTATCACCTATCGCACCTTAGGTGCGGGCAGTTATCACTCTGTTTGATAAATAATTAAACTCCTAAAAATAATAATGCTATAGGGTATTCTAAGCGTCTTTTCCCTACTCCTACTCCTCAATTTCGTTGTTCAACTGGCTATAAAACTCCCAAATAACAATACCTGTAGCCACAGCAATATTAAGCGAGTGTTTTGTGCCATATTGTGGAATCTCTATACAACCATGCGATGCATCAATAACCAATTGTTGCACCCCGTGCACTTCGTGGCCCAATACTATAGCATATTTCAAATCCGTATCTAAAGATAAGTCTGATAGAGAGGTGCTATTCTCGGCTTGCTCAATAGCGTAAACTGTGTAACCCTCTTCTTTCAACTCATTTACTGCATCAATGGTCTCATCAAAATGTCGCCACGCAACCGAATCTTCTGCGCCCAGCGCCGTTTTGTGAATATCTACATGGGGTGGTTGGGCAGTTATGCCACACAGCAGTATCTCATCTACTCTAAAAGCATCGCTAGTTCTAAATACCGACCCTACATTGTTGAGGCTCCTTATATTGTCAAGCACAACGGTTAGTCCTATCTTCTTTGCCTGTTTAAATGCTTGAATATCTATTCTATTTAGCTCTTCTACTTTTAGTTTTCTTCTCTTTATCATTGCTTTTTTGTCTGTTTCTTTTCTGGATTTAATATTGCTCTCACTACAAACCATGCATGGTGTAAAAAGGTTGAAACGTTTCCGTAATGTTTTGCCATTATTTGGTAACGCTCCTTTAGCGATGCTTTGCGGTTGGCAGTTGTGACTCCCTCGTTTAAGTATTTTATCATTACTTGGTGTGTGTTGACAATAGATTTGCTCTCCTTCATCAGTCTTATACACCAATCAACATCAGATGAGTAACGATATGTTATGTCATACGGCTCAAAGAGGCTTCGCTTGGTAATAAATGCTTGGTGACACACTAGCATTCCCTGCTTAAAACTCTGCCAATGCAATCTTTCGGGAGCTCTTAGTCTGCGATTGTGCAAAACAGTACCCTCATTATCCACAATTACCGTCTCACCATATAGTATGTCGGGGTGTTGATATTGCTTTGCAGTTGAGACTAATTGCTGAACCGTCTCTTTTTCATAAAAAGCATCACCCGCATTTAGGTAGCAAATATATTGCCCTTTGGCCATTGCTGTGGCTTTGTTCATAGCGTCGTATATTCCTTTATCCTCTTCGCTAATCCATCGGGTGTTTTCTGTTGCGTATTTTTTTATCAACTCCACTGTTCCATCCGTAGAGTTTCCGTCCACAATAATATGCTCAATATTCTTATAAGTCTGCTCCTGTACACTCTTGAGCGTTCGCATCAATGTATGTTGTGCATTGTATGTTACAGTTATTACAGTAAATAGATTCATGGCAAATTACTCTTTGTTATAAATATCTATATATCTTTTTGCAATAGTAGTTTCTGAATAGTTCTCCACCACTTTATTGCGAGCATTGTTAGATAGTGCTTCTGTAGCAGACTCTTGCAACACCCACATTAATCCATTGGCTAAATCTTGCGCATCTTTATAAGTAGCTACATATCCGTTCTGTGTGTGGTCTATCATCTCGGGGATACCGCCAATATTGAATCCTACGCAGGGTGTGCCACAAGCCATCGACTCCATTATGGTGTTGGGCAGGTTTTCTTGCAACGAAGGGGTTACAAACAAATTGGCTGCATTGTACAGATTGGGCATCTCATCAGAACTAACATACCCCATGCTGATAGCGGGTAGGGCTAGTTGCTCTACAATTTCTTCACTATTGCCTCCAGCAATTAAGAACATGCAGTTGTTGCTTTTTTGCTGTGCAATTATCTTAGATGCTTCTATTAAATAGTCTATCCCTTTTCTTTTGTCGGATACTTTTGCGGCAGCAAACAGAATAATCTTCTTGTGGAGAGGAAGGTTCATCAGTTTTCTCACTACCACCTTATCTTTGGGGCTGTACACTTCTGTGTTTATAGGATTGGCTATGGCACTCACTTTGTGGCCATTTGCAAGTCTGCTTTTCACTGCCAACTCCTTCAACCAATTGCTGCAAGCAACAAAATGAATATTGCCAAGCGAGTAGGCAGCCTGTTTTCGCAAATAAGTAGAGTAGGAGATGTCGTTTTTAGTTGGACTGTTTAGGTAAGGGCATAATCCACAGCCCGTTTCAAATTGTTTGCACGCTCTTGCATGGTGACAAATGCCTGTAAATGGCCACATGTCGTGCATAGTCCAAACAATCTTTTTTCCACTAGCCACTATTTTACCAATCTCTCTTACCGATAACATTCCTTGGTTTATCCAGTGCAGATGAATAATATCGGCTTTCTTAAATGCAGGGTGATTGGTTATCGAAACTCCCGTATTGGCAATAGATATATCGAACAGGTTCTTTTTAGAAAAGCTGTTGTGAATGAATATAGCACCTCTTTCTGCTGCAAAGCGACCTTTGTTGAGCAGGCTGTTTCCCACCTCAATTACTTTGGGGTTGTCAGATTTCTTGTCGATTGTCAACATACTCGCATCAACACCATTTTTGTTTAGTGCCTCCAAAAGTCTGTAAGCTGCTATGGCAGCTCCACCTTGTTGGTCGTGTGTGCTTACAATTAATACATTCATTTTGTTATTGCTCTATAGCTGTTACGAAAAATCGCCTTTTGCCATTCTCTGAAGTCTTCGCTTTGCCTTGGCCCAAAAAGAGTTGGTTCTTCTATAAAACTCTTCAAACTGTCTGCGCGCCTCTACACTCTCTTGTATCATTTGGGGCTTTACAAGTTCTAATTCTTTATTATATAAATCCATGTTATAGAAGTCTTGCGAGCCACTATGCTGGCCACTTCCATCAAAACCAATATTAAAGATAAGTGTTTTGCCTGTATTGAGCGATAACTTATTGGCAAGAAACAGCGAGGCATTCCAACGAATAGCCCACGAGTTGTTTTTGCCATCTATTTGTCTCCTTAGCATTTTGGTGTAAGGATATTTTCCATTGAAATCGAAACTCTTTGATAGTTTTTTCTCTTTTATCTCGGCCAATAGCTTTTCGCCATTGGGCCTGAATAGTTTCCACGAATCACGCCAAGTAGCCCATCCAGTACTTCCTACCCATTTTATGAAAAAAGTGTCTGGCAAGTTCAATCCAGCATAGCAGAAAGAGTGTATGTGCGCTACTTCATCTACATCTTCATACATATTTAGCGCCTTGTTCATAAATGTTAGGAAAGACGCTGCAGTAATCAAATCGTCTTCCAATACAATTACTTTTCCGTACTTCTCAACAATGGTTGTTACTCCATCGATAACATTGGCAGCCAATCCAAAGTTTACGGGTCGTTTATAAACGGTAACCTTCTTAAAACCAGTTGTATTGTCCAGTATTGCACGTGTTTCTTCAACAACCTTTTCATCCTCAAAGTCTTTGCCACCATCCGAAAATATGAACAGTTCGCTCTGCTGGCTCAAATCGTTTTTTTGAAGCGCAGTTATCACTTGTTGGGTATGCCACGGCCTGTTGTAGGTAAACAGTATAATGGGTGAAAGTTCTTTTGTAATCATAAGATGAAGTTTTAGTTTTACAAATTTACATAATTAATCATTTATTCAAGTGAGAAATGAGGAAAATGAGATGTGAGGTGTGAGATATGTGGTGTGAGGGGTGTGTGAGTTATATGTTTATTGCAGTGTCTATAAACAAAAATGGCCAACACACTGTGTCAGCCATTTTAATTATTCAATAGTTGTGAGTTTTCAACAGACCATTGTCTATTTATTAACCGTAAATAATATTTCCATCATCATCCAAATTGTCATTTGGGCCACTAGCATACTGTTTCATAGCTCTAAGGCTCATACCCATACTAGAGAAACCACCATCGTGGTAGAGGTTTTGCATTGTAACTTTACGTGTTAAGTCTGAAAACATTACAATACAGTAATCAGCACAATCATCAGCAGAAGCATTACCAATTGGCGACATGCGCTCAGAAAAATCTAATAAATCGCCCACTCCTTTTATACCGCTTCCGGCAGTAGTCATAGTTGGCGACTGAGAGATAGTATTTATTCTAACCCCTTTTTCGCGACCATATATATAACCAAAACTGCGAGTGATAGACTCTAGCAGTGCTTTAGCATCGGCCATGTCGTTGTATCCTGTAAACACACGCTGTGCCGCAATATAAGAGAGCGCCAATACAGAGCCACCTTGCGTAATAGCATCCATTTTTTTTGCAGTTTGTAGCAACTTGTGAAACGATACTGCGGAAATGTCTAGCGTTTTGTCCAACAGGTTGTAGTCTAAGTCGTCGTACGTTTTTTTCTTACGCACATTAGGCGACATACCAATTGAGTGCAACACAAAATCTATTTTACCCCCCAATATCTCCATCGATTTAGAAAATACCATCTCCAAATCTTCAACATTGGTAGCGTCGGCAGGCAATATTTCAGCATTTAGCTTCTTGCCAAGTTCGTTTGTATCGCCCATTCTCACAGCTACAGGTGTGTTTGAGAGAGTAATTGTAGCACCTTCTTCTACTGCTCGCTCGGCTACTTTCCATGCGATAGACATATCGTTGAGTGCACCAAAAACGATACCTCTTTTTCCTTTTAATAAGTTGTGTTTCATCTTTAAAAATATATTATGTTTATTATTTGTATTCCTGTTTCTTGCACAAAAGTAATACAAATGTGCAATTGATAAACACTTTTAGCCAATATTAGTTTACATATTCACTATTTTTCTATTGTTGGATGATGAATTGATGTTAATAGAACGCTCTTAGTGAAACAATTGTTGTTTCAGTTGTTGTATTATTAAACAGAAAGCAATTTAAAAAAAATATCTTACTTATGATTATTACTTACATCTATCACAGTTGTTGTGCTATAGAATTTAGCAAGTTCTCTGTGATTATCGATTATTATATCGACCCCGTAAAAGATGGTGAAGCGTCTGGATGGGTAGAGCAGCATCTTCTGCAAAACGAAAAACCACTTTATGTACTCTGCACGCACTCTCATTCAGATCATTTTAATGAAGAGGTGTTGTCATGGGATGCTAACAAAGATAATATTACCTATATATTTTCGAAAGAAGTGGCCGAGACTTTAAAAGACAACCCTTTGCTTAAAGATGAGAAGATAAACTATCTTGATAAGTTTGAAGAGTACAAAGATAAAAATATAAAAGTGCAAGCTTTTGGCTCAACCGACGAAGGCGGTAGCTTTTACATAGAACACAAAAGAAATAAGATTTTTCATGCTGGCGACTTAAACAATTGGCACTGGAACGAAGAAGTGCCCAGAGATGAGGCTTTTGTTTTCGAAAATCAGTATATTTGCGAATTAGAACTATTGTCGGAGCAGGTAAAGAAAGTGGATATTGCCATGTTTCCCCTCGACCCTCGACTGGGGAAAGACTTTATGCGTGGAGGAGAGCAATTTGTGAATAAAATAAAGACCAAAAACTTCTTGCCACTTCACTTTGGCGATAATTATGAGCAAATACAACAGTTTGAACCTATTGCAAGTAAGGCTAAGACTAATCTCTTAAAACTGGAGCATAAAGCGCAATCGTTCAAAATAAAATAGTGTTTGCAAAGTAAGAAAGCAAACCCTATGAAAGTACAAGCACTAAACTTGCAAAAGTGTAATTGTATGAAGAAACCTTGATGATAGCAATCATTGAGCAAGGTTGAAGTGTTTTACTTTTACAAACAAATTATTAACTCAATTAGAAACAATTCATTTAAACAAAATAGATATGGAAATTAAAAGCAGATTCGATCATTACAACATAAACGTAGTAGACCTTGAAAAAAGTCTTGATTTTTACGAAAAAGCATTAGGATTGAAAGAGGTAAGAAGAAAAGATGCTTCGGATGGTTCTTTTACGTTGGTTTATATAGGCGAAGAAACAACAGGTTTTACCCTTGAACTCACTTGGTTGAGAGATTGGGACAGGGCTTACAATCTTGGCGATAATGAGCAACACCTATGTATGCGTGTAGAAAACGATTACGACGAAATACGTGCGTATCACAAAAAGAATGGCTGGGTTTGTTACGAAAACGAAGCTATGGGACTTTATTTTATAAACGATCCCGATGGATATTGGATAGAAATACTACCTTTGAAGCGATAATAAAATTTAGTGTTGAGAAGAGAAGAAATAGCATGAACTACTTTAACTATAAACGGCGCGAG
>SMES01000042.1_pt1 | contig 25583 bp, 27 predicted proteins | sample 2456241 | NCBI WGS metagenome assembly SMES01 (sample SAMN10132598, study PRJNA489261) | soil metagenome | isolation source: day1 antibiotic-silty clay loam soil | place: USA | reverse complement strand
GGAACAGGTGACTGTTTATAATGTTTTAGGTCAAAAGGTTTATCAAAACACTCCAATGAGTCAGTTTAAACACTCCATAGATGTTTCAAAAATGGCATCGGGAGTTTATACCATTCATGTTCAAACGAACGATGGTGTAATCATTAGGAAGTTTGAGGTTATAAAATAAATGACCTATTAGTTTAATTGAAAAAGGGCATCTTGTTTCGACAAGGTGCCCTTTTTTATATGGAATAATAAGCGGGTTTTTGAAAATAAATCATACAGTTTGTGACGACTTCAATTTAATCTTACGATACCGAAAACTGAGTCAATTATATTTTGAACTATGATTATAAAACTGGTCATTTATAATGCAAATCGCTTAACGGTCTATTCAATAACATTACTCAATCTCGATAATGATTGATTTAAAATAATAACACACAAAGATATTCTTAATTTAATCCTAATAATACCAACCTACTTAGGTCTTAATATAAAAAATCCCACAAACGTAATGTCTATAGGATTCTTAATTTCAATATTGTTACAACTCTCTAATTTTAACTAACCTCTTTAAAGCTCTTCTTCATTTCTGTCCTGTTTTTCAGGATTTTCATCTACTTTTATAACCGACTTCTTGAAATCTTTAATGGATTTAAAACCTTCCATTAAATCCATAGGAATAGGCATAAAGACATAACTTGTATGCTCAGAAGCTACTTCTGTCATTGTTTGTAAAAATCGAAGTTGTAACGCAGCCGGAGCTGTTTCAATAAGCTTTGCTGCATCAACCAATTTCTTAGAAGCCTGAAATTCACCTTCTGCGTTAATTACTTTAGCTCTACGCGCTCGCTCTGCTTCAGCTTGACTTGCCATAGCCCTTTTCATATTTTCAGGCAGAACAACATCCCTTACCTCAACCGTCACGACCTTGATACCCCAAGGCTCAGTTTGTGCATCTATACCTTCTTGAATATGCTTATTAACTTTTTCCCTCTCTGCCAGTAATTCATCTAATTCAACCTGACCTATCGTACTTCTCAAAGTCGTTTGCGCCAACATAGAAGTAGCATGAATATAGTGTTCAACTTGAATAACCGCTGCCTCAGCATTCACTACCCTAAAAAACGTAATAGCATCAACATAAACAGTAACGTTATCTTTAGTAATGACTTCTTGTTTATCTACATTGATAGTAAGAACTCTCAAATCTACTTTTTGGATTTTATCTATGAAAGGAATAAGCAAAATAAGTCCAGGACCTTTAGTACTTTGGAATTTACCTAATCTAAACACAACAGCTCGTTCATATTCTCTAAGAATTCTAAATACTTGAGTGACCAGAACCCAAAAGATTAAAATCAACGGAATCAACCAGACTAGATTAGAGGTGAAACTTTCTATATTGTCCATAATTTTTATTATAAATGTTAACTTTTACACTTCATTTATATCAGATTCTAGAACATCTTGATCAGATGAAAGTTTAGTTACTTTTAAAGTTAACTTCACTACTTCAACAATCTTACATTTTTCATTTACTTCTATTTTTTCATCGCTAATTGCATTCCAATATTCTCCCCAAATAAAAACGCGACCTTCATTTTGGTTGACCTCATCTACTACTTTTGCAATTTTTCCAACCATAGCGTTTGCTCCAATTTTTGATGGTTTAAATTGTACTCGCACACCTTCAAAAGCTATCCATATGAAAAATAAGACCATAAGTATAGTCGAAGGAATAAGCCATGCAAATGAAAGTGACATGGAGTCAGGCATATCTTGAAACAACATCAATGCTCCTAAAAAAAAGGATATCGCACCACCCCCAATTAAAATTCCGAAAGTTGGTGTAAAAGCTTCAGCAACAAACAAGCCTACAGCTAAAAGGATTAAAATAAACCCAGCCGTATTGAGTGGCAAAACAGAGGAGGCAAAAAGAACTAAAATTAGTGAAATAACTCCTGTAACACCTGGAATGATAGCCCCAGGATTACTGACCTCACCAATAATGCCATATATAGCCAACATTGTTAAAATTAAAATCACTTCAGGACGAATAAGTATCGCTAACCATTTTTCTGCTGCATTGGGGAGTAATAATTTAATTTCAGCATGTTGCGTATTCAGAGTGCCACCATCAAAGACTACACCATTCATTTGCTGCAATAAACCAGTTCTATTTTCTGCAATAAAATCAATCACATTTAATTCCACAGCTTTAGCAGCAGTAATAGATTTGCCATCACGTACCGCAGAAATCGCCCATTCAGTATTTCTACCACGCCTTTCCGCTATACTTTCTATATAACTTTCTGTATAATTAAATATTTTCTTTTGCATCACGGTATCCATTTGAACCGCATTTCCTCCACCCATTTGCACAGGAGAAGCCGCACCTATATTAGTAGCAGGTGCCATAACTGCTATGTCTGCAGCCAAAGTGATAAACGTTCCTGCACTTGCTGCCGATGCTCCTTGAGGTGAAACATAAACGACGATGGGTATATCATCAGCATCAAGTATTATTTGGACAATATCCTTAGTAGATTCTAATAATCCTCCAGGAGTATCCATTTCTATAATCAAAGCAATGCTATTATTGTCACGAGCTGCAGTTAATCCTCTTTTTACATAATTGGTATGTTAGTGACGATATGGTTCCTTCGACACGAATAAGGGTTATAATATCCGTATGACTTGGCAATTGTCCTTCAACTTGTGGGATTTGAAGACCTCCGAAAAAAAGCAATATAAGTAAGAATAATAATCTCATTGCAAGGGAGTTTTAAAGACAAAATGTTAGCTTAATGTTGTTTATAAAAAAGAACTTAACTTCCTAATCATTTAGCTCAATGACTTGTTTTAAAATGCTCAAAAGTCAAGTAAAACTTATACTCAATATAAGCATTAAATTCAAGATCAACCATTATTATTTTTTCTTAGCCATAAAAAAAGCACCTTCAATGAAGATGCTTTTTTATATAAAATGAGCAATAGGATTTTAAAACTAAAGTTCATATCCCATAATCATTTTTTAAAATTATAGTACTAAAATACCTTTCGCTGTGATACGATATTTTTGTTCAGGTTCAGTAATAAGTGCAATCTCTTCCGGTGACTTACCCGCATCTTCTGCATAATGTTGTAATTCATCTACAGCTATTTCTTCCAAGTATAATAATCCGTCGATGATTACTTCTTTACCTTCGGTATTCATAGGTAAAAAGAAAGCATAACCATCCATTTTTACAAAACCTTCCATTCCATCAACTAAATCCACATTCAACCAACAACCTTTTTTGGTACACACTTCTGTAATCTTAGTCTTAAACTTCCCTACCACTTCCTTAGAGTCATTTAAAGCGACAATAGCATCCTTAAATTCGATGATGTCTGCTTCTTCGTATTTAAATTCAGTTCCGTAAATATCTCCTGATTTTGCATCAGGTAAATCATTACTTGGCGTTTGTGCAAATAATGAAAAAAGGGCAATGAGTAACAATTTCATAATAGTATGTTTTAAAATAAAAAAAGCATGGTTCTAAGAACCATGCTTACAAAATTATGATAAATAATTTAATTATTCTTTATCTGTTGATTCGTCTTCAGAAGTTGTATTATTTTCTTCTTTAGTTTCAGTTTCTTCTTTAACATCTGTGTTTGTATCTTCAGTTGTTTCAGTTGTAACTTCTTCTTCTACTACTTCTTCAGTTGCAACCTCTTCAGTTTTCACTGCAGTTGTAGCAGCAGCACCACCACCTCTTCTTGTACGACGAGTTTTAGCAGGCTTATTTTCTTTCGTATATAAATCGTTGTAATCAACAAATTCAATCATAGCAAGTTCTGCAGAGTCACTTCTTCTTGCTTGTAATTTAATAATACGAGTATATCCACCTGGTCTATCAGCTACTTTATCACTGATTGGGCCGAATAATTCCATGATTGAATCTTTACTTTTCAATTTACGGAATACGATACGACGATTGTGCAAAGTATCTTCTTTAGATTTAGTAACTAAAGGTTCAATATACTCTCTTAAAGCTTTTGCTTTTGCTTGAGTTGTTTGAATTCTTTTGTGCTCGATTAAAGAATTAGCCATGTTCATCATTAGGGCTTTTCTATGAGCAGGTGTGCGGCCTAATTTATTTATTTTCTTACCGTGACGCATAATCAATTTGACGATTAAAAAACTTTATACCGTGTCAAGGAATTATAAAGCTGGATGCCCTTCTATCCTTTTATGAAATATTCAATGCAACCATTAAGGGATCGGTTGCATTGGATTTAATTTAATATTTTAGTCTTCGTCTCTAGCCATGATATGAGCTACATCCATTCCGAATTCCAAGTTTCTATCTTCTAGAAGTTGGTCAATTTCAGATAATGATTTTTGACCGAAGTTTCTGAATTTCATTAATTCATCTTGAGTGTACTGAACCAATTCGCCTAAATTATTAATTTTAGCTGCTTTTAAACAGTTAAATGCACGAACTGATAACTCTAGATCTTCTAAAGAAGTGTTTAAAACCTTTCTTAACTGAAGTAATCCTTCATCAACAACATCTTCTTGTTCATCAGACTTATCATCTAAAGAGATGTTTTCATCTGTTATGATCATAAGATGGTGAATCAATATTCTAGATGCTTCTTTAACAGCTTCTTCTGGATGAATAGTACCATCAGTGATGACTTCCATGATTAACTTCTCGTAATCCGTTCTTTGTTCTACACGTGTATTTTCAATGCTATATTTAACATTTTTAATTGGTGTAAAAATAGAATCTATAGGTAAAAAGTTAATAGGCATATCTTTAGGACGATTCTCTTCTGAAGGAACATATCCTCTTCCTTTACCAATATGGATTTCAATCTCAACTTCAGCAGACGTATCTAAATTACAAATCACTAATTCTGGATTTAAAATCTCATAATTAGCCGTTGCTTTTCCGATATCTCCTGCAGTAAATACTTCAGAGTTTTTGATTACTAGTTCCAGTTTGTCGGATTCTCCATCATGTTCGCCAACAGGTTTAATACGAACTTGTTTAAAGTTCAATATCATTTCCGTCACGTCTTCTATCACCCCTTTGATGGTTGCAAATTCATGATCTACACCAGTGATACGAATCCCTGTGATGGCATATCCTTCCAAAGAAGAAAGCAACACTCTTCGAAGAGCATTACCGATAGTTACACCATAACCTGGTTCTAATGGTCTAAATTCAAATTGTGCTTCAAAATCAGTTGCTTTATGCAAGACGATTTTATCCGGTTTTTGGAAGTTCAATATTGCCATAGTTGCAAATAATTGATTTATAGATTTTTATAATATAAACAACTTTTCCCAATAATATACCGAAGCATATTATTGGGTAAAAATTATTATTTAGAATATAATTCAACGATAAGTTGTTCCGTGATATTTTCAGGAATAAACTCACGTTCTGGAGCAGAAATGAATTTTCCACTAAAGGACTTCTCATCTACTTCTAACCAGTTAATTGCTGGATTCTTAGGTCTAGCTAAAGCGATTAATGCTTCATTAACTTTAGTCTTAGGTTTCAACTCAACAGTATCACCATCTTGTAAAATATAAGAAGGGATATTAACAGACTCACCATTAACCCAAACATGTTTATGAGAAACCATTTGACGAGCTGCAGAACGCGTTGGAGCAAAGCCCATTCTAAATACAGTATTGTCTAAACGAGATTCTAATAACTTCATTAAGTTTTCACCCGTTGGACCCGCTAATCTACTAGCTTCTTTATATGTATTTAAAAACTGACGTTCTAAAACTAAATAAGTGTATTTAGCTTTTTGCTTCTCGCGTAACTGAATACCGTACTCACTTAAATTTCTTCTTCTTCTGTTTCCTCCGTGTTGTCCTGGAGGATTACTATTCTTAGATAAATTCTTACCGGAACCTAAAATGGGTTCACCAAATTTTCTATTAATTTTATTCTTTGGACCTGTATAACGTGCCATATGATTTTATAAAATTTGCAGTTTTTAATACAAAGCCTTTTAATTCATATAAAAACTGTAAAATCGGAATTAAAAAGTGATATTATTAAAATATTGATATAGAATTAAACTCTTCTGCGTTTTGGAGGACGACATCCATTATGAGGCACAGGAGTAATATCAGTAATTGAAGTTACTTCTAAACCAGAGTTAGATAAAGAACGGATAGCACCTTCTCTTCCATTTCCAGGTCCTTTAACAAAGATATCTACTCTCTTTAATCCTGCATCAACTGCTACTTTTGCAGCATCAGAAGCTGATTGTTGACCAGCATAAGGAGTATTCTTTTTGGATCCACGGAATCCCATCTTACCAGCAGATGACCAAGAAATTACTTGACCTTGCTTATTGGTAATACTAACAATAATATTATTGAATGAAGTACTGATATAAACAGCACCTTGTGGTTCAACTTTAACTACGCGCTTTCTAGAGCTAGTTTTTGCTTTTGCCATAATTTAAAAAGGTAATCAAATTAAAAAATACCTTAAAATACATCGTGTACTTTAAGTGACTTGTTTTCCAACTCTCAGGTATAAGAACTCCAAAAACAAATCTAATAAATCGAAGAAATTATCTTGTTAATTTCTTCTTACCTGCAACAGTTCTACGTTTACCCTTACGAGTACGGCTATTAGTACGAGTTTGTTGACCACGTAATGGTAAACCCTTACGATGGCGAACACCACGGTAGCACGCAATATCCATTAAACGTTTAATGTTAACTTGAACTTCAGAACGTAATTGACCTTCTACTTTAAATTCTTCGTTGATCAATGTACGAATCGCAGCTTGTTCTTCATCATTCCAATCTGCAACTTTCTTGTTTTCATCAATTTCTGATTTCTCTAAAATATAACGAGCAGTACTATCACCAACACCATAAATATAGGTTAATGCTATTATACCACGCTTGTTTTTAGGTAAATCAATACCAGCTATACGAGCCATATAATTATTCTATTGTTTGGGTAAAAAATAAAAATTATCCCTGACGTTGTTTCAAACGAGGATTCTTTTTGTTAATAACGTATAATCTTCCTTTACGACGTACTATTTTACAGTCGGCGGTACGCTTCTTTACAGATGCACGAACTTTCATTTTATATCAATTTAATAGGTTCAAAAATAAATAATGGAGGTACTACTTATAACGATAAGTGATACGACCACGTGTTAAATCATAAGGACTCATTTCCACCCCAACTTTATCACCAGGCAATATGCGGATATAGTGCATTCGCATTTTACCTGAAATTGTTGCTAAAATCTCATGACCATTCTCTAATCGTACGCGGAACATTGCATTGGACAATGCTTCCACAATACTTCCATCTTGCTTAATAAGGGGCTGTTTTGCCATAATCTAAAAAGTAGGCAAAGGTAACTAATTAATTACCTTTTGCAAAAAAAATTGAATTTATTTAAAAAAAATCTATCTAGTAGGTAAAGACCCCAAACTCAGACTCAATTGTCAAATGACTTTTCTTGTCCTTTTGAGATTCCTCAACCTTTCCACTCACTTGAGCTTCGATCCCAAAACCCTTAGCAATAGCTATCAAATCTCGAGCAGTCGCTTCATCCGTAAATATTTCTAATCGCTGACCCATGTTAAACACTTCATACATCTCACGCCAATCAGTGCCAGCAGACTCTTGTATTTTTCTAAATATTGGAGGAACTTCCAATAAATTATCCTTTATCACATGTAATCCTTCCGGCACATAATGCATACATTTCGTTTGCCCACCACCACTACAATGAATAATTCCATTAATAGCAGCTCTATGCTTTGAAAGCACTTCTAAAATCAAAGGTGCATAAGTTCTCGTTGGCGACAATAACAACCTACCTATATCTAAACCCTCCACTCCCTCATCGGTCAAACGGTACTTCCCGTTATAAACCACTTCTTTTGGTAAAGAAGGATCATAACACTCTGGATAGTGCTCCGCGTAATAGTGACTTAATATCTCGTGACGAGCACTTGTCAATCCATTACTCCCTATCCCACTATTGTACTCTTCTTCATAAACAGCTTTCCCGTACGAAGCAAAAGAAACAATCACATCACCCACCTTTACTTTCTGAGCATCGATAACCTCATCTCTGCGCATTCTACAAGCCATTGTACCATCTACAATTACCGTACGAACCACATCACCAACATCCGCAGTCTCTCCACCCATCAAGGTGACATCAACTCCATATTCCTTTAATTGATCAAAATACTCTTGAGTACCATTAATCAATCGCTCTAAAACCTCTGCAGGAATTAAATTCTTATTTCGGCCTATAGTTGAAGAATAGGTAAATGGGCCTGTTGCTCCAACACATAGCATATCATCTATGTTCATCACAATAGCATCAATGCTAATTCCTTTCCAAACAGAAACATCGCCCGTTTCTTTCCAATATAAGTAAGCCAGAATAGACTTAGTACCCGCACCATCCGCATGCATTATACTGCAATGCTCAGGACTGCCGGTCCAAAAATCAGGATAAATTTTACAAAATGCTTTTGGAAACAATCCGTGATCTAATGATCGAATCGCACCATGCACATCTTCCTTCTGAGCTGATACGCCGCGTAAGGCATAACGGTCTTTTTCAGACATTCAAATGAGTTTAAGACCTACGAAGGTACGACAATTTACACGGCAAACCAAAATATGTGATTCAATTCACATTATAAGAAAAAATTAAAGAGTAATTTTGCCACTATGAATAAAGTAACACCACTACAAGAAGGGACATTTACAGTAGGTTTTGATAAAGTTTTCAAACAAATTGATACTTCTATTGAAGATTTAAATGAGAGGACGAGAGGTTCGCTTTTAGTAGAAGTTCAGTCTTTTTTGGTCCAACATAATGGATTCAATATTTTATTAGATACTGGATTAGGATTTAAAAACCCTGAAACAAACCAATATCAACTGATCGAATTGATTGAAAAAGAAGGACTAAAAGCAGAAGATATTCATATGGTGTTGATGTCTCATTTACATAAAGATCACGCAGGAGGCTTACATCCTGAATGGTTTCCTAATGCCACCTTTTATATCTATAAAGCAGAGTTAGACTACGCTAAAGAAAAAGGGTTCCCATCCTACTACTGGAACGAATTAGAAAAATTAACACATCATCCCCAAGTCACATTACTAACAGATACTGAAGGTACGATTCATGACTTTATTCATTATCAACATACCGGAGGACACTGCCCAGAACATATTGTTTTTTGGATAGAACTGGATGATGATATTATATTCTTTGGTGGAGATGAAGCCCCAAAATATAAGCAAATGATGATAAAATATATAGCTAAATATGATCACGATGGCAAAAAAGCCATGGAACTCAGAAACGATTGGACAGGAAAAGGCAAACAACAAGGGTGGACCGTTTTGTTTTATCACGATGAGAAAAATCCTATCGTTAAATTATCATAATAATATAAAATCCTCCTTAATACCAAGGAGGATTTTTACTTTCTATAATATATAAGATTTCGCCTTCTATTGCTCGCCATTTTTGTTGTGGATAAAAAGTCAAATTCATTGCACCGCCTGCAGTAGCTACAGCAACATGAATAAACTTTTTCTGCCAAAAGAAATGATTACTTTTCATAGTCTGAACCTTAGGCATCATCATATAAGTATTTGTTTTTTTCCAAACTCCTTTTTGATGCCATAATTGTTTTTTAGCAAAATGGAATTGCTCACTCTTGACCATTTTAAAGTACCATATTTCCAATACTATCCACAAGCTTACACCTGCAAGCAAAATTATCCACATCCAATTTCCATAAGAATTAATACTTATAATTACTGGTATCCACACCATTAACGTAATAAAAATAGATTGTATCCAAAATTTCCTTTTTAAGGGCTTTATAGTTTCTACCTGATCAAGTTCCACATCACTAGCAGGAATAAAACCCCAAGACACTAAAGTGTTTAATTGAGATTCACTGATCCCAGGTATACGAATCCCTAAAGCATTTTGTGTGGTGTTTAAATCTTGTAACTGACGAATGACCAACGTATAGAGCTTCATCTTTTTTTGTAAAAAATTCTGCTCTATACTCACCATCTGAATACGCTGTGGCTTAATTTGAACCATCTTTAAGTTAACTAACCCCTGACTTAATTGATACTGATTCTTCTCTACTTCTTTAATAGTCAAGTTAAAATGCTGAAATAAAGTCAATATAACATTCAATAAAATAGCTAGCAATATGGCCACTAATAATAAGGAGATAATGATGACAGGCCCCCAAATAATTTGCAATGCAAAAGAGGATTCTAAGTAATCGAAAATCCAAACGGTAATGTCATAACCTAAAAATTGCAAAGGCAAGAAAATTAAAAATAAGCCATTTAAGATCCTGGTAACTGTGGCATTTTTTAATAAATTGATTAACGGAATTTGAATAGATTTCGGTTCGGAAACGGCAAGATTTGCCGTGGTTGACAACTCATCATTGGGTGCATTTCTCTTCGCAACTAAATCAAAAGCAGGTGGTGTGAATATTTCTGAACCTTTCTGCAACATTTTCAACTCTCCTAATAATGCATTAGCCATGCCAGTAGACAAGGCAGGCAAAGCAATAGCTTCTGACTGACCACCCGCCACTTCAATTTTCAAAGAACTCAATCCTAATATTCTTTGAATCCATTTTCTTTCAATATAAACTTGTTGGATTTGAGAAGTATGAAAGCTCAAAGATTTCTTTTGAAAAACACCTTGATTTAAATGAAACTCAGCGTTTTCATAATCCATATGGAAAACGAAATTCCGATATTGAATAATAGCATAAACTAACATGAACAAGACCAATAAAGATATCGCAGTTATGATAAATGCTATACGCCAAAATGGATTTTCAATCAGATTTCTTAACATGAAAAACAACAAGATTAAAAAAGCAAAACCACTTCTGAGAATCCCTTGAATATTTCCTGTAAAAAACACCAATATCGATAATAACGATTGCCTTTGAGGCTTATTAAAGAATGCCTGCATGCTCTTTTTTTATTTTTTGAACAATATGCTTTCTTATTTCTTCAGCTTGCGCTTTAGGTATCCCAGCTATCACCACAACGTCTCCTGCTCCAGCCGATGCACTTGATATATGAATACTGGCCAAATTCCAAATCCTACTTAAAACCCCTTCTTCAATTTTCACTTGCTGCACTCTAACAAAAGGCATTACCGCAACTTTAATGGATAAAAACCCTCGCTTAGAAATCAAATCATGCGCTCTAATGACATACATTCTTCTTCTATATTCAATGATGGCTTTTACAATGGAAAAAACAAGAAATCCACCAGCAAAAACATAAACAGTCCACAATCGATTAGCACCTAATTCTTCAAAAAGCACTTGCGTGGTGAAATAATATAAAACTGTAAAGAATAAACTAATGATTATTGCTCTTATCATTAAGACATTCTTGTATTTAGGATCTACCCTATTCCAACTCATCGGATCTTCAGGTATGACATTTTCCACATCTGGTTGATAAATAGGATTTTCAAAAAGTGCTTCCATATAACATAGAGATTTTACCAAAGTTACTAAAATTTGAAGTGCATAAAACGCATAAGATTCTGAACATACAGAATGCATTCGCTAAAGAAAATTAGAATAAGATATGTTTATAAAATTCTTCAACTATTTATAATGCTCACACAAAAAAAGGTAGCAGTCTTAATTATAGACTGCCACCTTTAATATTTAATAAAAACTGAATTTTATTTTCTAATGTCCATCTCTTCAATTAAGTGAGAAGCTCCACCATATTTATCTACTAACCATAATACAAAACGAATATCAACTGCAATACATCTTTTGTAGTTTTGGTCAAAAGCAATATCGCCACTCATTGCTTCCCAATTCCCATCAAATGCTAATCCGATTAATTCTCCGTCAGCATTGATGATAGGACTTCCGCTATTCCCACCTGTAATATCGTTATTAGTGATAAAGTTAGCTACTAAATCACCATTCTTATCTGCATAAGGTCCGAAATCTCTTTCATCTAACAGACGTAAGAAATTAGCCGACAAGTCGAATTCATAATCTCCTGGAATATACTTAGCTTCTAATCCTTCGGTTGTCGTATAGTAATTATACCATACTCCATCCTTTGGACTATAACCTTTTACGCTACCATAAGTCAAACGCATAGTACTATTTGCATCAGGATAAAAAGAACCACCTTCGTTTTTCTGCATTAAAGCAGCAAGATATCTTTTTGAATAGGAAGCTTTTTTGTTTTGGAATTCCATCACCTTAGGTTGGAAGTTATTCGTATAATTTTCTCTAAAACTCCAAGCATATTTAATCGCAGGATCATTCACAAGCACTTCATATTGTGGAGACAATACGAAATCTTCAAATTTCTTATCATCTGCTAAAATAGAATTCCTAAATACATGCTTTGCAAATAGATCAAAAGAAGCTTCTACGCTTTCTCCTTTAAAATGTTCAAAAATGAAGTTTTGGAACACATCAGGATGTTGTGATTTCGGAACCTCTTGATAGAATAAATGAGCAGTTTTAGCTAAAATTTTCTCATCCACTTTTGCTACATATTGTTTCTTCATTTGCTCTCTAGCTTGCTTCAACGCTTGAACAGATTTATTGATAGCTTCAGCATTCCCTCTTCTTTTCTTTAACAATTCTCCTAATTCATGAGTTCTATAAGCCAATTTAACAATTTCAGAACCTAAAAATGCTTCTGAAAAATAAGTGACATGTTTAGCAATTGGTTTATACTCTTGATATATAGTTTCAAACTCTTGCATTAATTTCACATCTTGCGAACGATTAGCTTGAACCCAAGTTTGAAATTCAGCTTCCCCAGCTCTTTTCTCATTCACTACATTCAGTCTTTTCAACTGCTCTGTTTGACCAATGAAATATTTCCAATAATTTGAAATCCCACTATAATAAGAAGTCAATTTCAAATTCACTGCTGGATCTTTTTTCATTTCTTCCATCATGATTTTCAATCTCAAATCACGCGCTTTAACTAAAGATGGATTCGCATCTTCTATAGAAGACTGAACGCCATATGAAGTTTCATAGCGATTAGTTCTGCCAGGATATCCCATAACCATAGCAAAATCATCTTCCTCCACTCCTTTTAAAGAAACTGGTAAATAATGTCTTGGCTGATAAGGTTGATTATTTTCTGAATAATCTGCAGGATTATTATTTGCATCTGCATATACTCTAAAAATAGCAAAATCTGCAGTGTGACGCGGCCAAATCCAATTGTCCGTATCTCCACCAAATTTTCCTAAAGACTTTGGAGGTGTACCTACTAATCTTACGTCGGTATAAACTTGATGTACCATTAATATATACTGATTACCATTATAAAAGCTTGCTACTCTTGCAACAAACTTTCCGCCTTCAGCTGCTTCTGTTTGAATCTTATCAATAGCTGCTTTCATGCGATTGGCTTCTTTAGAAGCCTTTCTATGATGACTAGCCTTTACGATTTCTTCAGTAACGTCTTCCATTCTTACTAAGAATCGAACCGTTAATCCTGGAGCATGTAATTCTTGCTTTTTACTTTTTGCCCAAAAGCCATTTTCTAAATGGTTATTTTCAACAGTACTTAAACCTGCAATATTACCATATCCACAATGGTGATTAGTAATCATCAACCCTTCTTTGGATATCATTTCTGCAGTACAGCCTCCACCAAAATGCACAATAGCATCTTTTAAACTGGCTTGATTAATGCTGTAAATATCTTCCGCTGATAACTTCAAACCCAGTTTTTGCATTTCTTCCAAATTCTGAGCGATGTTTTTAGGAACCCACATTCCTTCATCAGCTATAGCAACTTGTATCCATAAGAAAGCTGCTGTAAATAGAAATAGAATTTTTCTCATAATAGGTATTAATTAAGAATAAAAAATCCTGTACAGTTTGAGCAACTGTACAAGCAAATAATTAAGAATATTGTTTTATAAAATAATCTAACATCATGCGCACTCCGTAACCTGTACCACCTTCCAATCGATAATCTTTTGTTGAAGTTGTATGAGTTACACCCGCAATATCAAAATGAATCCACGGATAGTCCGTAAATTCTTTCAAAAAAGCACCTGCAGTGATAGCCCCACCTTTGGACCCACCCACATTTTTTAAATCTGCAATATCAGATTGAGTTAATGCTGTATATTCTTCCCATAATGGATAGCTGACAATCTTTTCAAATTGAACAAACCCAGAATCTGACATTTTCTCCATTTCGTCTAAAGCTGTCCCCATATTCACCATCGCAACATCGCCAATTGCAGTAGAAGCGGCACCTGTTAATGTCGCAAAGTCAATAACCAAAGAAGGTTGATACTTTTGAGCATAAACTAATGCATCTGCTAAAATCAATCTTCCTTCCGCATCAGTATTTAAAACTTCAACAGTTTTACCACCATACATTTTAAGAATATCTCCCGGAACAATAGACTCTGGTCCTGGACGATTATCAGTAGCTGGTATTAAAGCGATAACATGAACAGGCAAAGATAATTCAGCTATAGCTTTCATGATTCCGATAACAACGGCAGCCCCACCCATATCAGACTTCATGCGATCCATGGAATTCAAAGTAGGCTTCAAACTCACACCACCCGTATCATAAACCACTCCTTTACCTACTAAGACAATAGGCTTTTTGTTTTTTGCTTCAATAGGATGATATTCCATGATATTAAATGTCGGAGGAGCAGTACTTCCTTTATTAACACCAATGAGTCCCCCCATTCCTAATTGCTCAATCTTACCTTTTCCAAACACACTTACTTTAAATCCTGACGCTTTCCCTATTCTTTTAATCTCTTCAGACAATTGCTCAGCAGATAAAAAGCTTAAAGGCTCATTGACTAAATCTCTTGCTTCATAAACGGCAGCAATGGTAGCTTCCAATTGCTTTAATTTGCTTGGCAAAATAGTATTGGATGAAAAAAGCATTGATTTCAAGGAATGAGATAAAGCCTTTGCATTAGTCTTATATTTCAAGAACTGATATGCTCTTAATAGGAAACCTTGTGCAAAAGCTGCTGCATAAAATGGTTTTTCTTCATACGCATGCAAGTAAACCGTATCTACACCAACTTGGTTCATTTCTATAAAAACCTTAGCACCTTCTTTTCTAAACTGTTCGTCTAATTGCCAAGTCGTTCCGTTAAAATTCTCAGGATTATTTACTAACCAAATCCATTGATCCTCATGCCAAAGCTTAGAGGTACTAACCTTATCTTTCTTGACACTTTTTTTAAGGGTATCAAGTTGAGCTTTTGATAAATTTAAATCTTCAATTTCCTTCCAATCGCTCCAGAAATAAATAGGAGTTCCTTGTAAGTTTTTCTTTATTTTTAGTTCTAACATCATCATATTTTCTTGCTACTTCACAGCTTTAATCAAAGCTTCTAGAATAACTCTTCCTTGATCTGAACCCATAGATTTTATGGATGCACGTTCAGGATGAGGCATCATTCCAAAAACATTTTTCCCTTCGTTACACACACCCGCTATATTAGCAGTTGCACCATTGAAGTTGGCTTCGTCATTCACATTCCCTTCTTTAGTAGCATAATAAAAAAGAATTTGACCATTCTCTTGCATTTTCTTTACTTCTGCATCTGAAGCCACAAATCTACCATCAGAATGAGCAACAGGCAATTCAATAACTTTACCATTCATGGCATCCGTTATTAAATTCCCACCTTCACCTGGCTTTAAATATATATGGTCACAAACAAATTTGCCAAATTCGTTTTGCTTTAAATATCCTGGTAATAATTCTGCTTCACATAAGATTTGAAAACCGTTACAGATTCCTAAAACCTTACCACCATTAGCTGCAAAATCTTTGATAGCGTCAATAAGAGGACTGCGGCTAGCTAATGCACCACTTCTCAGATAATCACCAAAAGAAAAACCACCTGGTATAATAATGCAATCTTCTTTATTCATATGGCTAAGATCAGTGTCTTTATGCCACAAAGTGATTACTTCTTGCTTTAATTCATTTTTCAATACATGGACCATATCTTGATCACATGTTGACCCTGGGAAAACTACAACTCCAAATTTCATGGTTGTGAATAATTTAAATTAATAAGATTCAATTTTACATCCATTGCAAATACAATGAAAATGCTATACCTAAATAAAATAGGATATCTAATACCCATTTTCTATATGAAGCATACCAAAGAGTGGCAAAGATAATACTTAATGGTAATAATGCAGATATCCATGCATGAAATCCATCTGAAACATTAAAGAAACCACTTAATGTGCTGATAAAAAATGCAGCAATAATGATAATCCAAAGCTTTTTAACTTGTACAAGCATCTTGGAAGTCATCGTATTTAATGACCACATCCCTAAAAGCATATAAATACCCAAAACTATAATAGGCAACCATATTTCTGTCAAAGAAAAAGTAGAAAAATCTGGTAATTCCATTAAGTCTAAAGAAAATAACTGACTAAAAAAAGGCAATTGGTCAAATAAAAACAAAACGCCTAAGGTGAAATAAAAAGGAGTCAACGCACCTAATAGCAACAACATCCATTCCGAGAATCGAAAACTTCTTAATACAAACATCCCTACAACGAGTATGAGTATCAAGAAAATATGAGACGCTACCATTACAGTAGCCATAGCTACCATTAAGCCACTATTGAAAATTAATTTCCTGGCATCAGCAGCATCACCCAATCTTATAACATTAGATAAAAGTCCTAGAACAAACCAATTCGACAACATGTAAACAGAAAAATAATTCCATTCTGGTACAAAACTGGTTAAAAGCACATAAGAAAATGCAGGTAAATAGGTTTTGTACTGATACAAGTTAGCATCTAAAACAATTTTATTTAAAAACAAGGCCTGACCCAAAACATTTAACAAGGCCAAAAAAGTGAAAAACATAGGACCACTCCCTTGCCAACCCAACCAATTAGTCAACATACTCCATATCCCCTGATGTTCAAGAACAATGACAGGCAATGGATTACTTAAGTAATAAAACTTCAACACTAAGGTAATGACTATAAGAAGTATTACAACGTATGGATTATGATTTCTGAATATCTGAAGCACAAAAAATTATTTATAAACACAAAACGAAGTTCGTAAAAATTAACAAGCTTTTCCTCTTTTTCAAATGAGGAATTGAATTTCAAGCGAATTTATTTAGCGTTCGTTCTTAAATAAGAACTCGACTAAGATTGTATCCTTATTATTTTAGCTAATCACTTCAATGACTCTATACCAAAATGGAAATTATATGTGGTAATAAAACAACGGTTTACTATTAACCAAAAGCAATTTGAAATGTTTTATACAGATAAATATAGCGAAAAACCATACAGTTCCAACTCGATGAAAACACGTAAATTAGAATGAAGGAGATAATGAATGCTTTATTATTCATAACATATTACATTTCGTATCTTTGAAACAACAAAAAATATAATATTCGCAAATATGAAAACCTACTTAGCTGATGACACGCCAGTCAAAGACTTTTATAGCTATCTAACTTCCAGTATTGCTCCAAGACCCATTTGTTTTGCAAGTACGGTTGACGAAGATGGTAATCCTAACTTATCTCCTTATAGTTTTTTCAATGTTTTTGGAAGCAAACCTCCACTATTAGTTTTTTCTCCCTTGAGACGAATGCGTGATAATACCACTAAAGACACTTATGAAAATATTCTAAAAACAAAGGAAGTGGTAATCAATGTGGTTAATTTCGACATGGTGCAACAAATGAGTTTGAGTAGTTGTGAATACCCTACGGAAGTGAATGAATTTATCAAAGCCGGCTTTACTCCCATAAAATCTGATTTGGTAAAACCTTTTAGAGTAAAGGAAAGTCCTGTTCAATTAGAATGTAAAGTATTGGAAGTGAAATCTTATGGTGAGGAAGGCGGTGGCGCTAACTTAATCATTTGTGAAGTATTAGCTATTCATATTAATCCGGAAATATTAGACGAAAACGACAATATTGATCCTCAAAAGATAGACTTAGTGGCAAGAATGGGATTAAACTATTATAGCCGAGCTTCCGGTGACGCTGTTTTTGAAGTTCCTAAACCGAATAGACATTTAGGAATGGGTTTTGATCAATTGCCTGATGCTGTTAAAAACAGCCATATTTTGACCGGTAACGACCTGGCTGTTTTAGCAAATATGCATGAGATTCCTAAGGTGGACGAATTGGAAATTCCTGTACAATGGGTACAAGATTTTAAAGCTGTAGAAAGTTTAGAAATGGCACATCAGCTCACTCAAAAATTAATTAAAAACGATGAGGTAGCATTGGCCTGGAAGTCTGTTTTACTAAAATAATGATATAAATATAATAAGCCGTCTCTAATAGATATCGAGACGGCTTATTATATTTATTTTAATTTATCTAAAGTTTTTTTAGCCTCTTCGCTCGTGAAAGCTTCTTTGAGTTGTTCGATTTGATTAGGAGTTAGTAACTCTACGGATTGTGTTTTCAAAAATTTTAATCGACTTTCATCAAACAATAACTGCTCCATAATGATTACCATATTAGGTACAGTCCATGTTTTATTTTTAAAATTAAGAGCTGCATCCAGCTTATCTTCATCCGCTACATATTCATTCATTTCATTGACTAATTCTTCTAATAATGGATTAACCATCCAAGAAGCATCTTCGTCTGAAACTCCCTCCAAAGCAACACTCTCATCTATACTGGAATGACTTGGTGCTAAACGCTTAGCTAAAGTTCCTTTCATTAAAGCTATAGTTCGTTGTTGTTGGGAAACCTCTGCAATATATTGTTCTCCACGTTCTATTTTCAAAGTTCCACTGAAAATTCTTTGCATTTGCGACCTACCTTCATTTCCATTATAAATTTGAAAAACTTCCACGTAAGGACGTTTACCTGGAATATTGCCAATAGTTAATTGAGTGGATTTTGTTGAAAACATTCTATCATTTACACTGACTTGTAAAACTGCTGCATCAGTAGTGTAAAATGTAATAGTACTTGTAGGTCTTTGAGCCCACATGTTTCCAATATTAGTGCTGAATAATAAAGCTATAATTATTAGTGTTCTCATTAAACTCATAATTTATTGTTTTCTATTAGACTCAAAAATCAAGAGAAAGTTAAATGAATAATGATAGACTACTTTTCAGCAGGATTAATTATTGTTGAATATTAGCTCTTAGAATTAATAAATTTTCGTCTGAAATGGTAATTTTCTTGCCATCTAATTCTACAATATTATCTTTTCTAAATTCTGATAAGCAACGAATGATGGACTCCGTAGCAGTTCCAACTATATTTGCAATTTCTTCTCTTGAAAGTAATACATTTATGGTTTTCCCGTCATCTTCAAAACCAAAAGTGTCTTTTAATAAAATAAGCGTTTCAGCAAGTCTCTCTCTCACTGGTTTTTGTGCCATTTGCGCAACTTTGGTTTCTGCTTTTCTTAATTCTAAACTTATCAATCCCATCAACCCAATAGACAAATCATGGTTTTTTTTCAAAATATCCATAAACGCATCCTTCGGAATAAAACAAACTTGACAATCATCTAATGCTATGGCAGAAGCTGTATACTTTTGAGAACTGAGCAATGCTTTATAACCAATCAAATCTCCAGACTTGGCTAATCTTATGATCAACTCGCGTCCATCTTCTCCTTGCTTAGAAATTTTAATTTTTCCATCATTTACACAATATAAACCATAAGGTGTTGTGCCTTCATTAAATATAGTCTGACCTCTTTTATATTCAGAAGAAATTTTAACTTTATTTAAATCATCTATATCTTTTATTCTGCAAAAGATAGAACTACTTTGTTGCGAACACTTACTGCAATCCAATTCCATACTCATATTGAACTTCTCTACTTAAAACAACCGTAAACGGATAAATTAAAAAACCGTAACATAACCACACTAATTCATTCCATGTAAATGCTTTAAATACAACTCAGCACATGCCTTGGCATCTGATAAAGCATGATGATGGTTGATTTCAATTCCATGTTCTTGACATAAGGCTGCTAAGTTTTTATTATATATTTTCACCGTACACTCTGAATCAAATGGTGGAATATCTAATTGATAAAACTTCAATACTTGCCTTAAGCATCGCGTATCAAAAAGCGCATTGTGAGCCACTATTTTTTTTCTAAAAACATAAGGTTCAATATGGTGCCAAATTTTATCAAAAGTAGGCGCACTCACAGTGTCTCTACTTTTAATACCATGAACTCTTGAATGTCCCCAATGGTATGTATTGTCTGGTGGTTGCACTAATAAATCAATCTCCTTTACGATAACGCCACCTTCTATTCTAACCAAACCTACTTGACAAATACTCTCATACTTACCATTGGCCGTTTCAAAATCAAGGGCCGTAAAATTAAATTTATTTTCTTCACTCATTTAATTGCGTTTCTTTCTATAAACAGGAACTGTACTACAAGGCTCACCAAACATTAGGCTTGTAACTACTGGTAGCATTTTCTTTGATATTTCAACATATGCTGATGGTGGTAAAGGATGATCACTACACCCTTTAATAACCACACGTTTCTCAAAAAAGTCTTCCGCTGGAATATCTTGAATATTTTGTAATAATAATTGTTCTTCTACTTCTTCTGTACTCCCGGTAAATGTCTTAGCATTCACTCCTTGTAAACTCGTGGTTATTAACATATATGCCCACATTGGAATAATAGCATCTGCGGAACAAAATACAGCTACATTCTTGTCTGCATATATCGACCAATCTAAATCTTTAACTGATGCTCTAAAGTCCTTCTCTCTCAAAATCATTTCTTTGAATAAATAAGGCTTAATATCAAATGGAGTTACCGCTTCAGCAACTTTATAAGTTTCTAAATCAATCGTCACGATACCACTTTGTGCAACTTTATTAACTATAATGTCTGACATCTTATAAGTTTTTCTTTTTATTCACTTACAAAATTACGAATTTATAATGAGCCTTAGTTTTGAAATCTTTAATAGTATTATCTATTAAATTGATAACCTTAGCGCTTTTTGATTAAACTATTTAAAGGATATCTTAAATTTTGATAATCTATCATATCCACTTTAACGCTTCCCACTAAGATAGGGCTGTCAATACGAAGAGGTATTTTATTTTCATCATCACTCACCCAAATCATCATATCTTCACCACCTTTAAAAATAGTTCCTTCAATCAATAAGGGAGCGATTTTAATAGCTCTAAATGTTCCATATCTAGTCTTAATCGTTTCTTTACCTAAATAACGAATGTGTAGAAAAAACACTTCATCATCTAAAAATAAACTAAATGGAATTTTAGCTCCCACTGAATACTTGGAGTAGTCAATATTTCTTGCGTAATAAATAGCGCTTAAAACATCTTGAACACATTGAGGAGTTTTAAAGTCTTTTCCATTAGAATGAGCCACATTTCGAGATCTATCAAAACTTACATCATTTGTAAATTTATGCCCACCTTCATCCACATCTCTTAAAAACTGTAAAGGCATCAAGGTTTTTTTATCAATATAACTTTCATATTGATCTCGAACTTTAAAAATCCAATCATAAGAACTGTAGGTCTTACCTGTCCCTACAATGTGATAAGTGTCTTTTCCTTTGAATTTCTTTTCTGTTGTCGTGAATACAGCTTCTCCTGCACCAACCCAAATTGCACTGAGGTTGTAAAAAACTTTAAAAGTAATTTTCTCCCCATTCTTCATGACTTTATTATCAATACCGCAAAAATTATTTTGAGCGTTAACTGATAATCCTCCCATCCATAATATCAATAATAGAAAGGTGGCCTTTATATATTTTCCTACCATATTGTTATAAGTTTTTATGTTTAGCTTTAATTTCTTCTAAAGCTTTCCTACTACTTATGACAAAAGTACTGGCCGGATAGTTTAATATTAAGGATTCATAATACTCAAGTGCCAAAGATGGCTCCTTCTTTTTATGATGATAAAGCACTGCCAACTGATAAGTTGCATCATCAGCTAAAACATGCTCTTCGTAATCTTCTAATAAATTTTTCAATGCTTTTTCTGCAGGATCCAACTGTCCTTGTTTACTATAAACAGTAAATGCTTCCCAATAATAATAAGGCTCCAAGTCTTTATGCGCGTTATTTCCCAATAAAGAATCTATCAATATAATCGCAGCATCATACCTGAATTGCTTTACTAATAACTTGACTTTAGATAAATCTTTTAAGGCCTCTTCTGCCTGAGCATCAGCAGAATTCTCACTAATCAACACAGATAATGCTAATGCATCATTTGCAATATAATCAGTCGTTGCGGCTTTTAAGATATCTAATACTTGTTTTGCCCATGTAAAATCTCCTCTAAAAAAAGCCAATTCTGCACTTTTAAACTTACTCCATTCTCCAAAAGTTCCTTGTGGATCTTCCTTTTCAATTTGTGCTAAAACTATAGCAGATTCCCATATTTCTTTATTGAAAACTAAATAATCTGCATAGTCCAATTTTGATTGCAAGTATAAATCTTTAGAAGATGTCAGCTTTAATTGATCGACTAATTCCTTAATTTCTTTAATTCCCCAAGCAACATTTTCTAAATAATTAACTTGAAAGCTTATATATTTCCTATAAAGATCTGATATTTTTTGTTCGGGAAAATCAATAAGTAAATCATTGAAGACTTTTATTATTTCGTCAGCATGTATTCTTGTATTCGGAAAGTGCAACTCGTACTCACTCAAATAAGTTCTTACCTTTCCAATTCTAGACACTTCATAATATGGTGCCTTTTCTCCTTGCGAAATCACATAATCCCAAAGCTGAACACTAAGCTGAAACTCATTACTGTTTGTGAAATATCTTGCTAAAGGCACTACTCTTTTCCCTTTTTCTTCTAAAGCTTTATCCAAAGCAATCATTTCTTTGACTGCCTGCTCGCCATCTCCTTGAGTTAATAGGTACCAATTCCACAACTCATTCCAATTATAATCATTAGGATTAGATTTAATCCTCGATTGAATTTGTCGCTTCAGAATGTTACCTCCTTTATCATCCGCATCAATAATCCTCATCATAGCCTCTTGAACATCATCCATAGTATTTCTCGGCACATAAATCATGTCTAAAACAAAACCAGCAGCTTCCTTAATTTTACCTAGTTGTAAATGTACATGCACTAATTCAGAAGCATAAAGCCATTCATTATTCAACAACTCACGTCCTTTCAAATAAACCTTAGCTGCATCATCGTACCAATCTGATTGTTCTAATTTTTGAGCAAATTGATCAATTCTTATTTTCTGCATCGGCAAGTCTTGCAATAAAGAATCGAATAAAACACGAGCTTCTTTTGGCTGACCTTCTTTTCTTAAAATAATGACTTTATCCAAAAAAATAAGTGGATCATTTCTTTTAATGGTAAGCATTCTATTATTTAACGCATGAGCATCTGACCATGCTTTTGCGTCTATATAAAGTTCGAAAAGTAAACCATATAAATTTTGATCAAACGGACTTCTTTCGTAAATCGGTTTAATAATTTCAATAGCATCTTCCCACTTTTGTTCCGACCTTAAATGGCTAACTTGCTGCAAAGCTTCCTGTTCTGTTTGCATTTGAGCATGTAAGGGTAAATACAAAAAGAGCCCACTTAATATGAAAATAATATAGAACTTAAGCTGTTTCATTTTTCTTACTTTACAATATGCATCTTCACTTTTTTATTCTTGATTCGATGTGTTTTAACCACCTCCATTACGTGTCCGACTTTAGAACGACGGATAGCAATGTAAGATATAAAGTCCTTGATCTCAATTAAACCAATGTCTTCAAACTTCAATCCTCCTCTGTTAGTAAAAAAGCCTACATAATCACCTCTACTGACTTTGTTTTTTCTTCCTAAAGGAACATATACCGTTGACCATTTGGAACGTTCTGGCACTTTAAGTTCCAAGTTCGTATCTAATGTCCAAACCTCATCAGCTTTAATAAAATCTGGCAACTCCTCGGTTTTCGCTTGTAAAACAAACACACTTCCAGAACGTTCTTGTCTAGCAGTTCTTCCGTTTCTATGCGTATAAGTCGCTTGATCAAAAGGAATATTATAATGAATAATGTTTCTAATGAAATCAATATCTAAACCTCTTGCAGCTAAATCTGTCGTTACCAGAAAATTCACCGTTCCACTTCTAAATTGAAACAATGCAAGCTCTCTCTCAAACTGCTGCATACTTCCATGATAGTGTGTATTAGGGATTTTCAATTCGGTTAAATGAGCAGTCACGCGATCCACCACTTCTTTATGATTACAGAATATTACAGACCTGCGTTCCCCTAATCTACATAATAATTGTGCTAACTCAGGTAGCTTCTCCTTCTTTTCTGTAACAATATGCTTTACATCAATTTTCAGCGGCTCATCCTCTTTTTCTAATCTAAAATCTACCAAGTCAGGTTCTCCCATAGGTAGAAAATCAGGTAGCACATCTGCCATAGTAGCTGAAGCCAACAATACAAAATGAATATTTTTCAAAAAAGATACCACTTCTTCAATATCAGCTTGGAATCCCCACTCTACAGACTTGTCATATTCATCGATAATCAAATATTTCAAATTCTCGGTATCGATATTTCCACGTCTGAGGTGATCGGCCAAACGTCCCGGAGTCCCAACAATCAATAAAGGCGACTCCACAAGGTTATTTTCTTCCACCTCTCGCTTATGTCCTCCATAACATGAGGTTACTTTAAAGCCAGTATTCATGGTTCGCCACACTTGCTCAATTTGCAAAGCTAATTCACGAGTTGGCACTATCACTAATGCTTGTGTTTGATTAGTACTTTCTAAATCTACTTTAGAAAGTATACTTAACAAGAATGCCAATGTTTTTCCTGAACCAGTAGGTGCTAACAAATGGATATCTTGTACATCTTTAGATTTTCTCAACACCGTATGTTGCATATCGTTCAATGATTCTATATTCATTGATTGCAACCAACTTGGGAGATGAGTCTTAATATATGGATTCATAATTACAAAACTAACTAAATTTTTAACGTATTTAAGATGTTTGATTTTGAACAGTTTTAATGATATAATATTTAGTCCAAAAAATACATCTTAATAATTTTTTAAAGGGCATGTTACAGGGGCTAAATCAAAGTGTCAAACCAACTCAATACCAAAAAAACCCCAAAAAGCCTTAATACACAACAGTTTACGCAAAAAAAAGCCTTCGGCGGATTTACAAACAAAATGGCAAAAAGTATAATTAAGTATCATTCAAGGTTAATAATGGAGGGGAAAGACAAAAAAAGAGGGTTAAGAAGGTTAATAAGGTTAGTTAAAGAGGATGGAAAGGACGTTTAAACAAGGATTACAACGGGTTTAAGCGCATTAAAGGGAGAAACAAGGTAGTGTCCACTATTGTGTGTCTGCCTCATCTCTAATTATAAAATATGAAGCTCATTATTTTGGTTAAAGCTAAACTATTTCATTCAGTTTCTTGTCA
>SMES01000041.1_pt1 | contig 27165 bp, 22 predicted proteins | sample 2456241 | NCBI WGS metagenome assembly SMES01 (sample SAMN10132598, study PRJNA489261) | soil metagenome | isolation source: day1 antibiotic-silty clay loam soil | place: USA | reverse complement strand
GAGCTAAGATTTTCGCTGTAGTTTCTCCAACAAATCGAATACCTAATCCAAAAATCAATCTGTGTAAAACTTGCGTTTTAGAAGCTTCCACTGCTTTTTTCAAATTCTCTACGGATCTCGGTCCAAATTTATCTAAAGCTCCAATCTTTTCATAATCAAGATTATAGATATCAATAATTCCATTGTCCACTAAACCTAGATCATAAAATCGTTTGATATTCGCATTCCCTAAATGCTTAATATCCATGGCATTTTTACTAGAAAAATGAATCAAATGTTCCACCAATTGTGCAGGACAAGCTACGTTGATACAACGCCATGCTACTTCTCCAATTTCTTTAAACAAAACTTCATTACATTCAGGACAATGTGTTGGAAATTCAACGACTTCCTCCGATCCATCTCTTAATTCATCAAATGATTTTACAATATAAGGAATCACATCACCTGCTCTTTCAACTAAAATCTCGTCCCCAATTCTAAGGTCTTTATCCCGAATATTATCTTCATTAAACAAAGAAACACTGGTCACCGTCACACCACCAATACCTACAGGTTTGATCTTTGCCACTGGTGTTATAGCACCTGTTCGTCCTACTTGATAGGTCACATGCTCTAAGACGGAAGTACCTTGACGTGCTTGAAATTTATATGCCATAGCCCATCTAGGATGATGTGCTGTTTGTCCTAATGCTCTTTGTTGCTCGACATTATCTACTTTTATCACCATACCGTCCACCTCATAATCTAAATCATCTCTACTCGCTTCAAAAGTTTCACAATACGCTACGACTTCGTCCATGTTGTTAAACCTGCGAATAGTATCAAAAGGTGTAGCAAAACCATGAGTATCCATCCATTGAATGGTTTCGTAATGACTGTTTAATAGAGGATTTATTTCCTTGCCTTCCAGAGGTTTTGTGTAAGACACATGATAACTCAATGCTTTCAATTGTCTTTTACGCACTTCTTTAGGATCCAACATTCTAAGAGAACCTGAAGCTGCATTTCTTGGATTGGCTAAAGGTGCTAAATCTGCTTTTACACGCTCTTCATTCAATGTCTTAAAAGAAGATAAAGGGATTAAGACTTCTCCACGAATTTCCATTTCCTCTAATCCTATTTCACTAATAGGTGCTTTTAAAGGGATAGATTTTATTTGACGAATATTTTTAGTGATTTCTTCTCCTTCTGCTCCATTTCCACGCGTCGCTCCAATGGTTAATGAATTGTCTTTAAATAAAATAGACATTCCTGCACCATCATATTTCGGCTCAACAGTGTAAGCGATTTCAACGCCTTCTAAAGCTTGCGAACAACGCTGATGCCAATCTTTTAAGTCTTCAGCATTATATGAATTATCCAGACTGAGCATAGGTACTTTATGAGCGATGGTATTCCATGCTTCAGAAATCCCTGACGCTACTCTATGTGTAGGCGAATCTTCTGTAATCCATTCAGGATGTATTGATTCTACTTCTTTTAATAAAGCAAATAACTGATCGTATTCCACATCCGCTAAAAAGGGATCGTCTAATACGTAATATCTCCAATCTGAAAAATGCAAAGTTTCTTTCAACACTTCTACATTTTGTCTTGTCAAGTCATTCGCTTTCCAAGCAAGCATGGTTTTAGATAGGTTAAATATTTCAACAGCACGTTGATTATCAAAAGCAGTTGCATTCATAACTCCATTATTTTAAATTGGTATAAAATTCAGAGGACTCAATATATTGGATAATAGCGTCTAATTCTTCAGGCTCAAACCATTGAATATTTTCCATTCGTTTAAACCAAGTGATTTGTCTTTTTGCGTATCGGCGGGAATTTTGTTTAACTTTTTCAACAGCATCTTGCAAACTTATACCTCCATCTAAATATTCAAACAGTTCTCTATAACCGACAGTATCTAAATTTTTCAATGATCTATTAGGGTATAAATCAGTAGCTTCTTCTAATAAACCTTGCATCATCATTTGATCGACGCGTAGATTCACTCGATCATAAAGTTCCGTTCTTGGTCTATCTAAACCAATCAAAATCGTATTAAATGGCCTTTCCTTTTTTGATCCCCTACGGAATTCTACAATAGATTGACCTGTAGAAAGTTTAAAAACTAAAGCTCTCAACATTCTGTGTGGATTGTCTAAAGGCAACCCTTCTTCCACATAATCGCTATCTTTTTCTTGAATTTCTGTTTGCAACCATTCCAATCCATTCTCTTCATAAGATTGAAAAATAGAGGCTTCTATTTCTTTATCAATAGCTGGCATCTCGTCAAATCCTTCCAATAAAGCTTGTATATATAATCCTGTTCCACCACATACTATGGCTATCTTCTTTTCTTGGAAAATCTCCGTTAAAACTTGAAGTGCGTATGTTTCGTAATCGACTGCTGTTAAGGCATCTTTGATGCTATGAGTAGCTACAAAGTAGTGTGCTACCCCATCCTGTTCTTCCAAACTTGGTTTGGCAGTTCCAATATTCATTTCCTTATAACATTGCCTGGAATCCGCAGATAATACTGCTGTATTAAAGTGTTTAGCTAAGGCTATACTTATGGAGGTTTTACCAACTGCTGTAGGGCCTGCAATAACAATTAATAAAGGCAAAGATTCTTCACTCATCAAAATGGGATTTTAAAACTCATTGTGGACTTTTACGAATCGGTACTAAAACCTTGTTCATCCAGACTCGATTGGTCTAAATCATACTGATCATCAATTTCTGATATTTTTTCTTGCTCCACATCTTTTGCTCGGGTTTTATTAGGTGCAACGCCTTCAGATTTAGAAATTTGAGGTTTTTCTAAATTCATGTCCCCACTCGGCTTTATAGTTCTTAATGTCACTTTAAAAGTCCAAGGTTTTTCAACTTCATTATAAATATAAATGAATCGCTCATCCGGCTTTGTAATTAAAGCAGAAAAAGGAGTTCGCTTCATGGATAAAGCGTCTGCATTTTTAATATTTTTCTCTACTTCAGAAGAAATTCTTGTTCCTTCTCTCCAGAAATGATCACTTAAATAAAAAGAGGAAGACTTAACGTCTTTAAATTCAAAGGCTTGCATTAAAACCTCATGCAATTGATAGAAAGTATGACCCGTTTCTACGATCAAATCTCTAAATACATTATCATCTTCTTCCCAAGTGGCTCTAATAGTAAAAAGGGGCATAATTAATAAGTCTTAACTGTGATTACAAAAATAGACATTTTAAATTGCACACAAAATATTTAAATGCAACTTAGTTGTATTTGGATAATTTGTGGTAATTTTGTAAAAGTATGCAAAGATATACCCAAATTCGATGGGCGATACTTCCTTTATTGTTTCTATTCCTGTTTTTTAACGGATATGGACATTTTTTACTCCATGATTTCATGGGGCATGAGGATACTATGCATATTAGTGATCATGATAATCATACCTCTCATTTTGAATCTGAACATATACATTGTGATGTTTTAGATTTGCTTCTTCAGCCTGTGGAGCCTTACGTGAGTACTTTTTATATTACTCAAAACACGTGCTCATTTTTTCATGTTACTTGTTCTATTTTTCAAATAACTACATCAAGTTCCTATCTTTTTTCAGGTAGAGGACCACCCTTATAATTTTAGATTAAAAGTCATTTTTTACATTTAAAATTATAGTTCATGCATAAACTATTCAACAGATTAGGCTTATTGCTTGTTGCTACTTTATGGTCTTTTTCGATCAATGCTCAAGCTTTACCTTCATTTGTAATAGAAATTACAGATTCTAAGAAAGAAAAAATTCCAGGAGCCATTGTTCATATCGATGCCGCACATTTCGCTTCAGATGATTACGGATATGCGATTATTCCATGGGAACATCATCAAAGTAACATTGCCATCACATCCATAGGATTTGAGCCTTATGAATTAAAGGCAGACCAAGTGAAAGTAGGGGATACCATCAAAGTTACATTAGCACAAAGTAGATATAGCTTAGATCAAGTAGAAATTGCAGGTCATCGTCAATGGGAAAGTTCATTAGGAAGTATTGAAAACATAGAAAAGGATGATTTAAACAAAAAAACAGGTTTAAATTTAGGTGCTATTATTGAAGGTGTGCGTGGGGTACATTTATTGAAAACGGGTGCGACGATCGAAAAGCCGATTATTCATGGTTTACATAGTAATCGAGTAGCGATAATTAATAATGACGTGAAACAAAAAGGACAAGAGTGGGGTGCTGAGCATGCTCCAGAGATTGATCCATACAGCGCGGGCGAAATCAAAGTGATTAAAGGTGCTGAATCCGTAAAATATGGTGGTGAAGCCATGGGTGGGGCTATTTTAATTAGTCCGCCAACCTTGAGAATGGATACTACTATTTATGGATCTTTGCGTTTAGCCAGTCAAAGTAATGGCAGAAGTATTTCTGGAGCTTTAAAATTAGGAGGTCATCATAGAAAACTACCTCATTTTTCGTGGATGGTTCAAGCATCTGCTAAAAAAAGCGGGAATCTAAAAACGGCTGATTATTACTTAGAGAATTCTGGTGTTCAAGAAACGAATGCACATGCTTATCTCAATTATACAAGAGATCACTTTCAATCCAACTTAAATTACTCTTTATTCCATACGGATTTAGGTATTTTAACCAGTAGTCATATTGGAAGCTTAGAAGATTTACTTTTCCACATAGGGCAGGGTAGACCTAATGAGAAAGGAGCATTTTCTTATCAAATCAATGCACCGAAGCAAAACATACAACATCAATTAATAAAATGGCGAAATCATATTCATTTATCAGATTATGCTCATTTGACCGCTCAATATTCATTTCAATGGAATCAACGTAAAGAGTTCGATATTCGTCGAGCTGATAGAAGTAGTATTCCATCCATTGATTTATCCTTAAAGGCTCATGATTTGAGCGTTCAATTAGAATGGACACCCCATACCAATTTCGAATTTGACTTTGGTCTTTTTGGAGCATTTCAAAATAATGAAAATATTCCAGGCACATTTACAACGCCCTTAATTCCGGACTATATTCAGCAACAAACTGGATTTTATGGATTAAGTACGTGGAATTATAAAAAATGGCGCGTTCAAGGTGGTGTTCGTGGAGATTTAATGAGTGTAGATGCTTTAGGATATAACCATGTTGGTCAACTTTATGGTGAACAAAAATCTTATGGAAATATTTCCGGAACTTTAGCAGCTGAATATCAAATTAATGGTGCTTGGCAAGTGACCGCTATTACAGGTACAGCTTGGCGTCCTCCTCACGTGAATGAGTTGTATAGTACAGGATTACATCATGGTTCTGCAGCATTTGAATTAGGAGATGAGTTTTTAAATCCTGAGCAAAGCTGGAAAAATTTGATCAGTATAAAGTGGCGACCCTACTTACCTTTTTCTATTGAAATTGAGGCTTTTTCACATCTTATCAACGATTATATTTATTTAAGTCCTACTCAAGAGTATTGGGAAAGTTTGAGAGGTGTTTTCCCAATTTTTCAATATCAACAAACTAAAGCTCATTTATATGGTTTAGATTTTCTTGGGAAATGGCATATTACAAACACAATTGATTATAGCGTACAAGCAAGTTTAATTAAGGCTAAAGATTTGACGAATCAAAGCTACTTACCTCAAATCCCTGCTCATCAATTAAGGCAATCATTAAGTTGGAGTATCGGTCAATGGAAAAATACTTCTACGCCATATGTGAAATTAGAACACGTTTGGATGGGCAAACAAAATGACTATCATGAAAATTTAGACTTTGTCGCTCCACCGAATGCTTATCATTTATTAAATGCTTCTATCGGTGCAAAATGGCACTTAAAAAAGCAAGTAATCAATGTGGACTTAAGCGTTCAAAACTTAACGAATCAACTTTATAAAGATTACCTCAATCGATTTAGATATTATACACACGACTTAGGTCGTTCTATTCAACTAAGAATTAATTACGAATTTTAAAAACAATATAAAATTATGAAATACTTAAAAATTATCAGCATTGCAATGATGCTTCCTTTATTAGCAATCAGTTGTAAGAAAAAACCCAATCCAAAATTGGAAACCCCTCAAGAAGAACTTGATGAGGTTCAAGTTCATTTTGTATTATTAGATGATAATCAACAAGCTACAACAGATACTGCGAGTATTGTTTTTGACAAAAATGGAGCTTCGAATATTGATTTATTAACGGTTCATGCTGGGAAAAAATACTTGATGTTGATTCATATTTTTAATGAAGATGAATCTATCAACGATGAAATTATGGAAGATGGCGATATGCATCAGTTTTTCTTTATGCCTTCAGATTCGGCTTTAATTACATCATTTGAATATTTAGATGAAGATCAAAATGGTCGTGCTATTGGATTGAAAAATAAAATAGAGTGGGCCGCAACTGAAATTACTGCTGATTTTAAAATCATTTTGCGTCATGGTTTAGATAAATCGCATGAAAATGCTGTTGATTTTAATGATCCGAATTACAGAAATGCTGGGGGTGAGGATGATTTACAAGTGAGTTTTGAAATAAAAACGATCCTTTAAACCACATTCAATAATAATTATAAATAAACCCATAAAAAAGTTGAATACATCAGCTCTTTTTATGGGTTTTACATTTAACAGATTCCTTTTAATTAAAAAGCGCATATTGCATCATACTATAAATGAATACCATTAAAGAAAGAAGAAACAAAATCAATAAAAACACATTTAATCCTACCCAATAATTCCCTTCAAATCTTTTTTGTCTAATGAGTCTTACTGCCAAATAGATGATGAAATATATTGGAATTAATGAAATAAATATCAAGGGTAAAAAGATGAAGAAAAAAACTTGAATGCTTGGATCAAAATAACTTACTGAAGAGATTACACCAATTTGTGCAGGCCAATTAAAGAGTAAACTTAAGATTGGAAAGATTAAAAACACGGCAATAATCACTATAAAAACCCATCCATAAGATTTATTTTTCTGAATTTTCGAGTTATGAATATTAGACGCTTCAAAAGGTGGTGGAGTATGCAATTGTTTGACAACAGTTGCATAATTATCTGCACGATTGTTCCTATCGTCCATTTCCTTTTGTTGCAAACTAGTTTTAGGCGCAGGAATAGCTATCCACAACACGATATAGATAATAGTCATTGTAGGTAATGAAAACATCCATCCAATAGTCGAAAACCCTCTTCCTGCATTTGTAAAAGTTATTACAGGTATTAAAGCAATAATTAATGGAAATAAAGCAATAAGCCTTACCAATACTACATTGATATTGAAGTATTTAGCCAATCCTGAACAAACTCCTCCAATTATTTTGTGATTTACATCCCTATAAATACGTTTAATCCATTGTGTAGGCTGATCATCAGAAACAGGTAAGGCAATCCAAAGAATAACATAAACTAAAAAACCCAGTCCATTAAAACCCAAAGTCAACAAAAACAGCACTCGTACAATAGTTGGATCAATGTTGAAATATCTTGCAATACCACCAGCCACACCTCCTAAAACTTTATCGGTCTTACTTGCTGTCAGTTTTTTCTGTGAAAAATTCTTTTCCTGAAAAGCTTCATAATCCTGTTGAGTCTTAGAACTTTCTTCTTGGTTCGTTTTTTCGTCCATATCCAAATCTGCTTCTTCTGCTATAGCTTCAGGCAGTCCAATAATGGTTTCAACTTCTTTCACATTTTCTAAAACAATAGCCACGTGGCCAGGTTTTATTTTCCTTTCAAAGAGTTCTGCAATTCTTTCTTTGATATCCTCTATGATTTCATCTGCTTCTGGAAGTGATTGAAAAGCTAATTTCAGTTGTTGAATATATTTTTCTAAATATTCATAAGCAGGTTCTTCAATAGGGATTAATCGACCTCCGAGATTGATTGTAAATACTTTATTCATCTTTCCTTATTTTTCGCTGTTAGCTATTATTTTATTGACCGATAGATTTAATTCGTTCCAGGTTTGTAGAAGTTGTTGATAAAAAGATTCTCCTTCAGCTGTGATAGAGAAATACTTCCTTGGTGGTCCGGAAGGGCTTTCTTCCCATCGATAGTTGATTAAATCCCCATTTTTAAGTCGGGTTAAAAGAGGGTAGAGCGTTCCTTCTAGCAATTGGAAATCAGCTTCTTTCATTTGTTCTATGATTTCTGAAGGGTAAGCTTCATTTTTTCTTAAAATGCTTAGCACGCAAAATTCAATCACTCCTTTTCGCATCTGCCTTTGCATATTTTCACTTTTCATAAGCAGTATCTTATATTGCAAAGATATAAACATTATACAGTACTATGCAATACAAACTACTATATTTTTTTAACAATAAAAAAAAAGCTATTTTAATTACATCATTTGTATTGTATATTTGTTTCAGTACATTGTAGGATGCTTTAAAATACGGACGACATGAAAAGATTATTTGATATAGCAGTAGAACAAGCTCAACTAAGACCTAATAGTCCTATGTTGGGTTATAAAGAAAATGGAGTTTGGAAAGATATCAGTTGCAAAGATGTAGTGGCTCAAGCTCAGAAATTCGCAGAAGGACTTTTAGCCTTAGGCATTAAAAATGATGTTTTAGAGGTTGAAAAACAAGAGAAAATAGCATTAGTTTCTGAAAACCGTCCTGAATGGGTGATAACAGACTTAGCTGTACAGCAAACAGGAGGAATCCTCACTCCTATCTATCCCACGATAAATCCTAAAGAGTTCGCTTTTATTTTAAACGAAGCGGAAGTTGAAAAAATCATATTTTCTGATAAAGAAATGCATGATCGATTTGCTGAAGTCTTTCCTGACATTCCAACTTTAACCCACATCTTATCTTTAGATGCATTTGATGAAGCCATTCATTGGAAAGATTTAAAATCTACAGAAGAGCATGTTACTGAAAGAAAAAAAGTTTCTGATAAAATCAAGCATACGAATGTTGCTACTTTGATTTATACATCTGGAACTACCGGAAAACCAAAAGGTGTAATGCTTTCCCATGAAAATATTTATAGCAATGTAATGGATTGTATGCCAGCTTTTCACTTTGCGGAGGTAGATGATGTCGCTTTAAGCTTTTTACCACTGAATCATATTTTCGAACGTACGATTACTTACATCTACTTAAAAGCAAGTGTTAGTATTTATTATGCGGAAAGTATGGATACTATCGGCGAAAATTTAAGAGAAGTTCATCCCGTGGTTTTTACAAGTGTTCCTCGACTTTTAGAAAAAGTGTATGAAAGAATATTATTAACAGGACATGCACTAACGGGTATTAAAAAATCTTTATTCTTTTGGGCAAACAGCTTAGGTGAGCGTTATGACAATGTGGATAAAGGCAGTTGGTGGTATAGATATCAATTAAAAATTGCCAATAAAATAATTTTTAATAAATGGCGAGAAGCATTAGGTGGAAAAGTTAAGGCCGTTGTAAGCGGCTCTGCTCCATTACAAGATAAATTAATTAGAATTTTTAGTGCTGCGCAGGTAAATATCATGGAAGGTTATGGTTTGACAGAAACCTCTCCGGTTATTTCAGTGAACTTATTAGAGGATTCAGGAAAAAGAATAGGGACTGTAGGTTTACCTTTGCAGAATGTGGAGGTTAAAATTGCTGAAGACGGAGAAATACTTTCGAGAGGTAAGAACAATATGGTCGGTTATTATAAAAACCCAGAAATGACAGCAGAAGTTTTGGATAAGGACGGTTGGTTGCATACTGGCGATATTGGTGTTTGGGTAGAAGATAATTTCTTAAAAATCACCGACAGGAAAAAAGAAATGTTTAAAACTTCAGGTGGTAAATATGTTGCACCTCAAGTAGTTGAAGGAAAAATTAGAGAAAGTAATTACATAGAACAAATGATGGTTTTCGGACCTGGCAGAAAGTTTGTGGGTGCACTTCTAGTTCCTAGTTTTGAACAAGTTAAAAATAAGCTTAAAAGAGACGGCATCGCTATTCCTGCAACAAATGAAGCATTAGTAAAAATGCCAGAAGTTATCGCTTTAATTCAAGCGCAGGTTGATAAATTTAATGCTGATCTTAATCATGTTGAACAAGTTAAAAAATTCGTTCTTTTATCTGATGAATGGACAGTGGAAAGTGGTATTTTAACACCCAAGCTTTCATTGAGAAGAAAAGTAGTTTATGAGCGTTATCATGATGCTATAGAATCCATATATAATACCTAATTACCTGTTGTCAATTAAAACATTATGACGAATCAACAATTTAGTTTAGCTGAAAATTTTTGGAATGAAGCTTCATTTGAAGGCAAAGAGTTTACTAAAGTAGATCAAAATGCCATTGTATCTAATCCTGGTCATCATTGGCCTGAGCAGACTTTAATAGAATGGAGTATTCATGTAAAAGAAGAAGATTTTTTACCTTTTATAGAGAAATTTAAACTTTGGAAACAAGAATGTGAGGAATTACTTTTAGCTCTTAATAACCAACCAAGTTTAAAGCTATTATCAAGTGTTGAATCTTTAATCCAACAGGGTTTAGAAGAAAAAATGATTGGGGATATTCATCCACAAATGGTGTTTTTAGAACAAGGAAGACAGGAATTAAATCAAATCCACCAAATACAGCTGATTGATATAGAACAGATTATACAACATCTTGATAGTATCAATCAAAACAAAGAATGGACTCAGGAAACTTTAAGTGAAGCGAATGAAATCATGAAGGCTTGGGAAGCTAAAACAAATTACTTCCATATTCAGTTGAAGCCGTATATACAGAGATGGAAAACTTTAAAAGCGGAGTTCAATCGATTAAAAACAGCCTATTTAGATGATAAATCGATAGAGTACATGCACAACATGGATCTCAAAATGCAGATTTGTGAAGAAGCAGAAGCTATCAAAGACAGTAAGGATTGGAAGAAAACTTCAACGGAAATGGAAAAGCTCTTAGCTCGTTGGAAAGAAATTGGACAAACGCCAAGTCATGAGAAAAATGAAGAATTATGGAACAGGTTTAGAGCTGCAAGAAATGAATTCTTTGAAAACAGACAAGCTTTTTTCGATGTGCAAAAAATTGAAGAAGAAAAGAATTTAGCTTTAAAATTAGCATTAGTTGAACAAGCTGAAACTTTAACTGGTGGACCTTGGAAAAAAAATGAAGACAATCATCAAGAGATACTTAATAATTGGAAAAAAATAGGTAAAATACCTTATGATCAAGTAGAAGCTTTATGGAATCGATTACAAAAAGCAAGAGATGCTTTTTATGAAGCGAAAAGAGAAAATGCTCGAGCATTTAGAAAAACATTAGATGATAACTTTGAAATCAAATCAGCATTAACCGCTCAAGCAGAAAGTTTACAACACAGTGAAAAATGGAGAGAAGTCACTGCTGAGATGAATGAATTAATGGATAAATGGAAAGCCACAGGAAGAATTAGTAGAGAGCATGGAGATGAATTATGGGACAGATTTATCAAGGCAAGAAGAACATTTTTCGATAGAAAAGATGCGCATAGAGAAGAAATAAGAAAGATTCAAAATGAGCGAGAGGAACAAAGAAAAGAGTTTCTTGAAAAAGATTGTGAAGATTTAGAACTGCATATTCAAGATGAAAAGGATAAATTAAAAGAGTTTGCAGAAAGTGTTGCCAGAATTACAGGAGACAATCCTAAAGACGACGAATTAAAAGCTCATTTGAAGCAACTCATTCAAAAGATTGAGAATGAACTGCCTAAAAAATTGAAAAAACTGGAAGATATGAAATCTAAATTATCTTAATTCTTATTACACATTAGAAGTCGATTTTCATTTGAAAAAAACACTATCAAGACTGATCATTAATACCTTATTAGTACTCTCTATAATTTTTGGGAGTACTCTTTTTATTCATGCCCAAAAGTATCATTTCATCAACTTAAATGTAGCTGATGGTTTACCTCAATCACAGGCACATAGTTTGATTCAAGATAACTTCGGACAATTATATGTCGGTACTTACGGTGGTATTGGAATATATGATGGGGTTAGTTTTAAGCGTTTAGACAAGACGGATGGTTTATTAAGTAATTATGTAAATCATATCGCCAAAAGCAGCAAGGAGGATTTTTATATTGCACACCTCAATGGGATTACTAAAATTTCAAACAATCGAAAAGAACAGTTTCCACTACCTAGTAATAGCAAGTTTATTTATCAACTCATCATAGATCAAGAAGATCGAGTATGGGTTATTATTGATCATCAACTTTACTTATTTGATGAGGAAAACTATATTCCTTTTGAAAAAATACTGCAAAAAAAGAACATTACATCAAATGCAGAAAACCCTATTTTAAGTTTAGGATTAGACTTGGATGGATCCTTGCTGATTGCCAACTATTATGAAGAGATTTTGAAATGGGACGGTGAACATCTTAACGCTGTATTCAAAAATAAAGATGGTCATTCATTCATCCAAATAATATCTTTAACACAAAAACAAAAAACTTACTTAGTTGGTTTGAAGCATGTCTTCGAATTAAACACTCATTATGAATCCAAAAAGATTTCAACACCCACTTTAAAATCGGAAGAGTATATCACATCCTTTTTCATGGATAGGAATGAAAATTATTGGTTGGCTACTAATTTGGGTGGTGTTTATTATGCTTATGGAGGAGAGCAATGGCAATACTTTAATTTTTCCAATGGATTTACTTCTGAACAAATTCTAAGCATTTATGAAGATAACGAAGGTTCTATATGGTTTTCAAGTGATGGATCTGGAATTTTTCGTTTTAAAAATCAAAGCTTAACATATTATGATGAGTACACAGCAGGTTTTAATCCTAATGTATTAGCCATTTCTGAGGATAAAAATGATGCCATTATTTTAGCTGTAAGTAATGGTTTATTCAAATTAAATCAGGATGGGAAAGCTCAAGAATTACTTTATAAAAATCAACAAATTAAAAGTCTAAGCTTAATTAAAAAAGAAGATGGCTTATTGTATATAGGTACACTTATTCATGGATTATTAGTTTGGGATGGCCAACAATTAAAAGGAGTTTTTCCACAACAAAGAGGTACGGTCAGCAGTCTTTTTATTCACAACTCAACACTGTTTTTTAATTATTTCAATCAACTACATCAGTATAACAACAATCAAGTCAAATCACTGAACTTTCCGTATAACATATTATCCACACTTTCTTTAGATGAGGATCATTTGCTCATCAGCACCTTAAATGGAATTTATAATTACGACTTCATTGAAGATACTTTCTTTGTTTATCCTGAATTTCAAGACCATAATATAATTGATATCATTCAGCATAAAGACCATATATTTTTAGGCTCTTTAGAAGATGGATTATATATCGTTGATAAAAAAACTAAAGAAACAAAGTTACTCACGACACAACAAGGCTTGAGTTGTAATTCTGTTTATAGTCTATTGATAGATAGCCAGGAGCAATTATGGATTGGAACGGGCTGCGGCATTGATTTGATTTCTTTAAAAGAAGATAAGTTTACGATTAGAAAAATGTCTAATTATTTTGGATTAGGTCATATTGAAGCCAATTCAAAAGCTTTATACGAAGATAAGAACGGAGAGATTTGGATTGGAACTAATAATAAATTGTTTCGTTTTAACCCGGATAAAGATTTCATTTCCGATAAAGAAGTTTTACCTCCTTTATTATTTGAATCTGTATTGCTTTTCTCAAAAGACATTAGTGCTTCTGAATTGAAAATGTCTGCAATTCCTTTTACAGACTTACCAGATCATCCTATTTTCAGAACGAATGAAAATCACTTAACTTTTAATTTCAAGGCTGTTTCTTTATCTCAGGCGAATAATATTACCTACAGATATCAGTTAATTGGTGTGGACAAAGATTATACAGAAACCAAACAAACAACGGTTATTTATCCGAATCTTTCTCCTGGTACTTATACTTTTAAAGTCTGGGCATCCAATGCCGAAGGAGTTTTCTCTACAGAATATGCGATTGAGTTTCCTTTTACGATTAATGCTCCATATTGGCAGAGTTTATATTTCTGGATTGGACTTTTAATGCTGTCCATTGCCTTAACTTTCGGAATCATGTATTATAGAAATCGTTGGAAACAAGAACGATTGATTTGGGCACAACAATTGAGAGAAGAAGCACAAGACAAAGTTCGTCAAAATACTGCCGAAGACTTTCATGATGAAATCGGAAATAAACTGACGCGTATTAAGTTACTATCAAGCATTGCAAAAATTCAAGTGACTAAAGAAAATCAGCAAGCTCAAGATGTTTTACAACAAATTATCGATAATGTACAGCAGTTATTTGCAGGTTCTAAAGATATCATATGGTCTTTACAACCAGAAAGTAATTACTTAGATGAAGTAGTTTGGAAAATTCATCAAAATGCAGAAAACCTTGTTGACAATTCGCCTATTCAGTTTGAAGCTATTGAAGATAATACTGGTAAGAGTTGGAATGTTTTACTTCCCATGCAATGGGGCAGAAATATATTGATGATTTTTAAGGAAGGATTGACGAATGCAGTTAGACATTCAAATGCAGATCATATTACCTTTCATATTTATGATGATGAACAAGCGATAATGTTGAGTTTAAAAGATAATGGCAAGGGGATTTCTGAGCATAAGTCTAAAGGAAATGGTTTAAAAAACATGCATAATAGAGCGGAAAGAATTGGCTGTGAACTATTGATTAATAGTAATGGGGAAGGAACAGAAATTCTATTGAAATTGTGGAAAAGTAAGCTGAGAGGCAAGTAGTAAAAGTGGAGGATATCGGAATCGAACCGATGACCTTTTGCATGCCATGCAAACGCTCTACCAATTGAGCTAATCCCCCATTTTATAACACAGGATTTTTTACTTAACGAAACGAATTTACATCTATTTTTATAAATTATTGCTGTTCCTTAAATATATAATCGCTTTTTAGCTGTTTGATCTATGGAGTTCTCATCAAATGCATTAATTGACCTGTAAACCATTTCAATTCTGAACTATCGGACGCCGTAGAGTTGATACCTACTGTTTTTTGACTATATTGTTCTAAAATTAATAAGGCTTGAAGCATTTTAATTTGTGGAATTCTTTGTGCGACTTGTCGATGTTTCGCCCAAATGCCTAACTTTCTATCCTCTGCAAAATTACCTCCTCTGTTGTAATAACTCAATAAAACTTTACTGATAAAGTTATAGAATACCCCTGAAATAAATGGACCAGCCGCTTGTTTAGGATTTGCCACAAAATAATTCAACATCCGGGCAACTTCATTGACGTTTTGATGGAATATCATGTCCGGAAAATCTAAAACTTGATATTCTTTATTGATACCGATAAATTCTGAAACAATGTTAGCATCAACTTTCGATTGCGTAGCTTTATTGATTTCAAACTTATTCAATTCATTAATAATCTTGTTTAAATCATTTCCAATATAAAGTTGAATTAAATTTATCGCATCCGGTGTAAATTCTAAACCTTGTTGTTTACCATATTTCTCAATCCACTTCGGGATTTCATAATCTTTTAATTTATCCGCTTTATAATGAACACCGGATTTTATAATGGTTTTCGCTAATTGTGTTCTTTTGTCTAAATTTTTTCCTTTAAAATCTAACACTAAAATTGAAGTGGGCATCGGCTGATTTAAATAATCACTTATAATACCAATATCTTTCACATGTGAAGCATCCTTTACAATAACCAATTGCTTATCCCCGAACATAGGGTATTGTCGCACTTGTTCAATAATTTGAAGTCCTGAAACTTCTCGACCATAAAACACACTAAGATTAAAATCTTGCTCTTCTGTAGGAATAGTATTTTTTTCAAAGTAATTCACAATCGTATCTGTGAAATAGGTTTCTTCACCATCTAAGATATATACTGGATGAAAGGATTTCTCCTCCAATTGTTTAATTAATTGTTCAAATGTAATTCCTGATTTCTTAGCCATGGCACAAAAATACTAAAGCAATTGATATTTTACTGAAATGATCGGTCAATCTAATTAATAGAAAATAATTAACAAAACCATTAATTTATTGGTAAATTACGTCATACGATACTATTATTACTTTTTTTAAGTCTTATATTTGTTTCTACAATTAAAATAATAATGGAAAATAAAGAATTCGACACTTCTAATAATGAGCCACAAAACGCTCCTAAAAAGAAAAACTACACTTGGGTTTATATAGGGATTATCTCTTTATTAGTCATCACTAATTTGTTTTTATTCTTTCAGAAAAAAGAATCAAAGGACAAAGAGAATCAAATCATGGGTCAAGTGAGTACATTAATCACTGAAAGAGAAGAAATTCAACAAGAATATGATGCTTCCCTTGCCAGATTAGATATGTTAACTTCTGAAAATGCTGAGCTTAATAATCAGTTGAGTGATAAAGCTGCTGACATTGAAAAACAAAAGAAACGCATCAATGAAATTTTAAAAAATAAAAATGCAACTGATGCCCAATTGAAAGAAGCTCGTACATTGATTGCTCAATTAAATAGAACAATTGCTTCCTATGAAGAGGAGATTGCTTCTTTAAAGGAGGATAATCAAATATTAAGAACAGCTATTGATTCCATTTATGTCGAAAAGGATGACTTACAGTCTAGAATTGAAAGTGCAAAGGTATTAGCCATGGGTAATATTAAGTTATCAGCCATCAATTTAAAGAGAAAAGGGAAAGTAGAAAAAGAAACTAAACGTGCAAGAAGAGCAGATTTATTACGTGTGAGCTTTGACATTGTTGAAAATCGTCTGATTGACAACAGTGACGAAACCATCTACATTTCAATCAGTAATCCTGAAGGATATATGTTAAGTAATGCTGCTTTAGGTTCAGGTTCTTTTGTGAATGAAAACGGACAAACTATATACTATTCTATGTATAAAAATCTCAACATTCAAAAAGGCAGAAACCTTAAGAATATTGAAATGGATTGGGTACAAAGCTCTGATTATGAAAAAGGAGAGTATGATGTAAAAATCTTCCACAAAAACCAATTGATAGGAGATAGCAAAGTTATCTTAAGATAATCTCAACATACTTATTATTATTATTATTAAATTAGCCTAAATGAAAAAGTCATTTAGGCTAATTTTTTTGTGTTTTTTCTAATTTAAAAAATAAAAAAGGTGTTAATAACATTTAGCTTTTCTTTTTTGCAGTATTTAAAGCTTAATTTTAATACTATTAAGGCATATTATCTTATTATTGTAAGTCCATAATTTTTTACATAAAGTTATCAAGTCTTATTATTTGATCTTCATAGTATCATATAATAAGTTATTATTTATTCTTTAAAAAGTATCCGTTCTCTAAATGAAAAAGATATTATACCTGATTACTGCAGGACTCTTAGGTTTTGCATTTCAATCTCAAGCACAAATTAGTCAAGGTGGCTTTCCAAAAAGTTTTGATTTAAAATCAAATATCGAAGTTTCTAATCAACATGCAGCATTGCCAGATTGGGAGTCTTATATCAAAGAAGAAGAAAAGGAAGATGACTTTTCAAAACCTTATTTAATAGGTTTATTCACAGAAACAAACATTCAATTTCCTGCTTCTGGAGAATTTCATACAAATGAAAATGGTGATTTAATTTGGAAAACAGCTTTAGAAGTTAAAAATGCTCCTGCATTAGGTCTTTATTTCGATCAATTCCATTTACCAAAAGGAGTTTCATTATTTATCCACAATGAAAATCAAAAACACATTTTAGGTGCTTATACTGAAGAAAATAATAATTCTATAGACGACATGTTTGCTACGGAAGCAATTCAAGGTGAGAAAGCATATATCGAATTAAATATTTCCAATCCTGATTTAATTGATGACATCAAATTAAATATTGACAGAGCACTTGTTTATTTCAGATCCTATGAAAACACATTACCCTACGCTGCTGAAGATTGGACGTTAATTGGCAGTCAAGATCAATTTGGTTTAGAGGGTGCTTCATCTAATTGTATGATTAATGCTAATTGTTCTGAAGGCGTTGGTTACGAAAGACAAAAAAGAGCATCGGTTCAAATTATAGTAATTACGTCTGGAGGTGCAGGTTTATGTTCTGCTACTATTGTTAACTCTGAAGGAAATGATGCACAAACATGTAGGCCATTATTATTAACAGCATCTCATTGTGAGAGTAGTGGTGCTGCAATAACCAATACATCGTACAGTCAGTTATTAACTCGTTTTAATTTTGAAAAAGACCAATGTTCCGGTGGACCTGCTGCAACGCAATCTACGATGACAGGTGCTAATTTTTTAACGCGTTCCTATTACGATCCTAATGCTTCTGCAAATCAGTTAAATAATGATTTTCTTTTATTAGAATTACGTAATAAAATCCCTGCTCATTATAATGCATATCATGCAGGTATTAGAATGAATTATGATTTACCGCAACTTACAGGAAATCAGAAAAATATCGGATTCCACCATCCAGCTGGTGATGTGAAAAAATTGATATTTTCAAAAGATCTTTATATTTATGGGAATACTTCACAGCAATCCAATCATTGGGTAGTGCAAACCAATACTAACAAATCAGAAGGTGGAGCGGCACAAGGTTCTTCAGGAAGTGGATTATTTGATGGTGAAGGTTATTACTTAGGAGTAGCATCTACAGCTGGAAATACTTCATTTATCAGTGGTTGTGGCTTAAATGGTAAAAATCAAACTGGATCTCAGTTCTTTAATGTTCTAAACTATACGCAAGTTCAAAAAGCTATTAGTTATACACATACTAATCCTGCTTTCAACAGTATTGAACCTTACATCAATCCTAATAACCAAAATATCAGTGTTATTGAAGGCTTAGATTGTAATAACCCTAATGATAATGGTCCTGTTTCTATTGAAAATTTAGATGATAATTTTGGGTCTAGCATGAAAATTTACCCTAACCCTGTGAATAAAGAAGAGGGTTTATTTATTCAAACGAACTTCAAACATCAACAGGATTTACAATTTAACCTGTATGATATACAAGGAAAATTAATCCAAACGAATCAATCAAGTCATGTTAAAGACCAAGTTTTAAAACTTGATATTAATAATATAAATTCTGGGATGTATATCATTGAAATTAGCAATGGTGTTCAAAAATCATCTCATAAAGTATTAGTGAAGTAGTTCTTACTTTAATCGTTTTTGTTCCTGATAGATTAAAAAAGAGGTGGTCAAATTAATTTGACCACCTCTTTTCTTTTATAATTATAATCGAACTTCTTTAAAACTCAAGAAATCACTGATTAATTCTTTTTTGACCAACTATCTCTTAAAGTAACCGTACGATTAAACACCAATTTAGATGGAGTAGAATCAGAGTCAACTACAAAAAATCCTGTACGTAAAAACTGAAAGTGATCTCCTACATTTGCGTTTTGTAAACCTGGTTCAATTTTAGCGTGATGTAAAACTTCTAAAGAGTTCGGATTAATATAATCCTTAAAATCTCCTGCTTCTCCAGCAGGATTCTCTACTGAAAACAATCTATCATATAAACGAACTTCAGCATCTTTAGCTGTACCTACATTCACCCAATGAATGATTCCTTTTACTTTAATTCCTGAATTATCTTGACCACTTTTAGTTTCAGGTAAATAAGTAGCATGAACTTCTGTTACATTACCATCTTCATCAGTTTTATAATCTGTACATTCTACGATATAAGCAGAACGTAAACGGACCATCTTTCCTGGAGATAATCTAAAATATTTCTTTGGAGGATCAATCATGAAATCTTCTCTCTCAATCCAAACCTCTTTGCTAAACGGCATTTCATAATGCCCTGCTTCTTTATCTTTAGGGTTGTTTATACCTTGTAAATTCTCCGTTTGACCTTCTGGATAATTCGTTAAGATTAATTTGATAGGATCTAAAACTGCCATTCTTCTAAAAGCAATTTGATCTAAATCTTCACGTATGGAATGTTCTAATAAAGCAAAATCTACTACGTTTTCTCTCTTAGCAATACCAATATCTGCAGCAAAATTTCTAATACTTCTTGGTGTATATCCTCTTCTTCTTAAACCACTAATCGTCGGCATACGAGGATCATCCCAACCTGCAACATGTCCTTCATTTACTAACTGCATCAAATTACGCTTGCTCATTATCGTATAGCTGATATTTTTACGAGCAAATTCATATTGATGTGACGGGAAAATTTCTAACTTTTCAATTAACCAATCGTATAAAGGTCTGTGATGTAAGAATTCTAAAGTACAAATAGAATGCGTTATGTTTTCAATACTATCACTTTGACCATGTGCAAAATCATACATTGGATAAATAACCCATTTATCACCTGTACGATGATGCTCCGCATGTTTAATACGATAAAGAATAGGATCACGTAACAATAAGTTAGGATGTGCCATGTCGATTTTTGCCCTCAACACTTTTTCTCCATCTCCATACTTTCCAGCACGCATTTCTTCAAATAATTGTAGGTTTTCTTCTACACTTCTATTTCTAAATGGACTATCCTGACCAGGTTTTCCTATATCTCCTTTAGTAGCCGCAATTTCCTCTGCCGTTGAATCATCAACATAAGCTAAGCCCTTCTTGATTAAATCAACTGCATAACCATACAGCGTTTCAAAATAATCTGAAGTGAAATACATTTCATCCCAATCGAAACCTAACCATTTAATATCATTTTGAATACTTTCTACAAATTCAACTTCTTCTGTCGTTGGATTTGTATCATCAAATCTTAAATAAACAGTACCACCATATTTTTTAGCTAATCCAAAATTTAAGCAAATAGAAGCGGCATGACCAATGTGTAAATATCCATTAGGCTCAGGTGGGAAACGAACAGCTATTTGCTCATAACGTCCTTCTTCTAAATGCTTTTCTATAATGTCTTCTATGAAATTCAAGGATTTCTCTTCCATGATTAATGATTAATAATAAGGTGATTAATTATTTTTTTCAACTATAATACTTGAAATATGCACACATACTTCTAATGCTTTTTCCATATCCTGAACACTCACATACTCTTGCTTGGAATGAATACCCATTTCTCCCGTGAAAATATTAGGACAAGGTAAACCCATGAATGATAAACGAGAACCATCAGTTCCTCCACGAATACTCTTCTCTTCAATTTCTAATCCTGTGCGTTCATAAGCTTCACGAGCATATGCTAACACTTCCGGATACTTATCTAACATCTCCTTCATGTTTCTATATTGCTCATCAACAGTGAACTCAAATCGAGCACCAGGAAAAGCTGCAATCGCATCTTCCGCAAATCCTTTTAAACGATCTTCATAAACTTTCAATTGCGAAGCTTCAAAATCTCTAATGATAAATTTCACTTCAGCCTTCTCTCCAATGCCTTGAATAGAAACTGGATGTACAAAACCTTCTTTATCTGAAGTTCTTTCTGGACTCCAACTGTCTTTAGGTAATAAATCCACAAAATGACTCGCCACTTTCACGGCATTCACTAAAATATCTTTAGCATATCCAGGATGTGCACTTACGCCATGAAACACAACACTCACTGAATCTGCAGAAAAACTCTCGCCTTCCAAATCTCCTCTTTGACCTCCATCTAATGTATAACCAAATGCAGCATTCACTTTATCCATATTTATAGCATCTACACCACGACCAATTTCTTCATCTGGCGTAAATAATAATCGAATAGGACCATGTTTCCAAGATGGATTTTTCATCGCATATTCCGCTAATTGCATAATTACTGCAACACCAGCTTTGTCATCTGCGCCTAATAAAGTCGTTCCTGAAGCAGTAATAATATCATCTCCAATGCGCTCTTTTAAATAAGGATGAACATCAGTCGTTATCACTTGACTCGTATCATCTGGTAAAGTAATCGGACTTCCATCCCAATTTTTATGAACAATAGGTTTTACGTTTTCACCACTCACATCTGGAGAAGTATCTACATGCGCACAAAAACAAACGGTCTCCACTTCATGATCGATATTGCTTGGAATCGTAGCATATACATATCCATTCTCGTCTAATTCAACTTGATTAATGCCTAATTCCTTTAACTCTTCCACTAATAACCTGCTCAAATCCATTTGTTTAGCAGTACTTGGTTGAGTTGGTGAACTTACATCACTCTGCGTATCTATTTTCACATAACGCATTAATCTATCGGCAATCGGAGAAAGGTTTGTAATATCAATCATAAATAGGTTGTATTTTAATTTTAAATTTTAAACAAAGGTAGTTAAATCTATTTTTTCCAACCCCATGGTAACTCAGGAGTTTTTACAGATTTAGATAAGTCAAAACGAACAGTAAACAATCGATCTGTTCCGACTCTTCTTAGATTATACGTAAAATATTGATCATCCATGGTGATCCACCACACATTACCGCAAGCATAATCTAATAATTCACAAGTGTAATGATCTGCTGGAAAAACATACATCGTATCGTTTCCTGCATTATTCATGTGACCCCCATACATGGTTTGTACTTCTGAAGTTCCATCTTCATTTCTGTGATCATGATGTAAACTATATCCTATATCTTGTTTACGAATGACCCATGTTCTTGAACGATCTTCACCTACGAAAAAAGGAACATAAAGTACAGAATCATTACATGACAAAACATGCATTACTAATTCTTGATCTGAAAAACCAGGTTCATTTTTTGGATATTCTAAAGTCCCTGAAAATGCTTTTCCACATTGAGCTTGTAATCTGTCCCAAATACTTTCTTGAGCGTTTACTGCTGTTTGAACAATAAAAAAGAGGGCAATAATTAAGATTAAAGGTTTTAATATTCTATCCATAATAAAAAGGTTCTTTAGAGGTTTGAACAAATTCTTCCCAAATTTCGTGAACTACTTCAGCTGCAGGCATAATTTCGTGAATATGAGCACTTACTTGACCTATTTCTAATTCTCCCTCAACTAAATCTCCCTCAAACATGCCTTTTTTAGCACGCGCTCTACCTAATAATTCTTGCAAGCTTTCTTTATCATCTCCTCTTAATTCTGCTTCATAAACTTTTACAGCAAATTCATTTTTGAGTAATCTTACAGGTGTTAATTGTTTTAAAGACAAACGCGTATCCCCTTCATTACTTTCAATAATGGCATTTTTGAAATTATCATGACTTGATGCTTCAGGTGTACATACAAATCTACTGCCTATTTGAACGGCTTCAGCACCTAAACTCATCACAGCAAACATGGATTTTCCACTAGCAATTCCACCTGCCGCAATCAAAGGTGTTTTGATATGTTTACGAAGTTCTGGAATCAAGCATAAAGTTGTTGTTTCTTCTCTACCAAGATGACCACCAGCTTCAAATCCTTCTGCAACAATCGCATCTACTCCCGCTTCTTCACATTTAATGGCAAATTTTGAACTACTTACAACGTGAGCTACTTTTATACCTTCGTCTTGTAATAATTTTGTCCACGTTTTTGGATTTCCAGCAGAACTAAACACAATAGGCACTTTTTCTTCAATGATGATCTTAATATGCGCATCAATATCAGGATAAATCAAAGGTAAATTTACTGCAAATGGTTTATCCGTAGCCGCTTTCACTTTTTGAATATGTGCTCTCAATACTTCAGGATACATACTTCCTGCACCTATAATTCCTAATCCGCCAGCATTACTCACCGCCGAAGCTAATCTCCAACCAGATGCCCAAATCATTCCTGCTTGAATAATAGGGTATTGAATGCCAAATAATTGAGTAATTCTGTTTTTTTCTAAATTCAATAAAGCCATTTTTATATAATTGATGGTTTACAAATTTACTGAAAATAAAGGAGCTTATAATAAGCAATCATTTTCAATAAAAATTTCTTAAAATGCCGAAAATAATCAGTGCTATAAATAGACCTATTAAAATACTAGGATGATATAATTTTCTATAAAATTGATAAGCTTTTTCCGATTTTTGACTGTAGAAATTCAAAAATAAACCCGCACTTAAGTAGGGTAGTAAAAAATAAATAGAAGGATTGGCTTTCCATGCTTCAGACCAAGAACCATTTAATAATGCATGAACCGCTCTTTGATTTCCACAGCCACTACATTTCCAACCAGTTAGAGTATATAAAGGACATTTTAGGTAAAAACCATGCGCTTCGGGTGAGTAAGTTTTAAAGATATATCCAGCGATAATTATTAAAGGTATAATCAACCAATATAATTTCTTTGAATGCTTTTTCCACACTGTGATTATAGCTTTATAAATTGATAAATGAAAGTAACAAATATCAAAATTATATTACTTATGATAGCTATATAAAACCACTTTTCTGCTTTTTTTGAATACTTAGTGGCTTGCTCATATTGACCTGAATAATATCTTGATTCTACTCTGCTTCCATTGACAATAGCAACAATACCTACAGGAAAGAAGCAACATAAAATCGTAATTAATACAGATTCTAAAATCCAATTTTTAGGAATAGGAGGTCTTTCGGCTATAATTCTTTTTTGTAAAGGTGGCGGAGTGGATTCATTTTCTATGAATTCCTGTTCATTTCCTTCAGGAATATATAAAGCACTCATCAAATGATCAATATATTGTACTTGCGTCCATTGTTCTAAGCCATAATACCAAACATAAGTATCCTGTTGAATATCATGTTGCTTTAATTCCTGTAAATTAAATGGTCCGAATTGATCAGAATCTTTACGGTAAAAATATTGATGCATAAAATGATTTTATAAATAATCGCTAACCTAAATCAATTTCTGTGTTATCCCCAATGTTTAAACTCTGACTTAATCCATGAATATAAACATCACTCCCAATCACTGAATTTTTTAAAACTACTTCATCTAAAGTAGAATTCGAACCTATTATACTATTTTTTATAATCGAAGACGTGATATTTGTATCATCACCGATAGAAACCGACGGTCCTATGATTGCATTTTCAATTCTACAATTCTTTCCAATATTAACGGGTGGAATGATAATAGTATTGATAAAAAACTTTTTTTGAGTTTCTACAATTCCATTGGCTTTTTTCAATAAAATAGCATTGGTTTCTAACAAAGCTTCTTTTCTACCACAATCAAACCATGCACTCACCTTATAACCTTCAATATGAGTTCCATGATCAATCATTTTTTGCAAAGCACGCGTAAAATGATATTCTCCATCATTTCCAAAATTCTCTTTCAGATTTTCTTCGATGCATTGAAACATCAATGCTGTTTCAATGATTTTATATATCCCTACAATAGCCATATTGGATTTAGGCATTTTAGGTTTTTCAATTACTTTTAGAACTTTATTGTTTGCTCCAATCTCCGCTACTCCAAAATTACTGGGATTATCTACTCTTTGAATACCGATTAAAGAAGTTTTACTGTGGATAAATGATTCAAAATCATATTCACATATCGTATCTCCAAATACAATAACAACTTCATCATCTCCTACAATTTCTCTCGCTAATAATATAGCAGGACCTGTACCTTTTTGAACCGTTTGATGTAAAAAATGGCATTTTAAATCTGAATAATAAGTTTCTACATATTTTTGGAAACTGTTTTTCCTGCCATAGGAATCAAAGCTTTAGGTTGTGTATAAGTATGTGGTCTTAATTTAGTTCCTGCTCCAGCTACCGGAATAATTGCTTTCATGTTTTATTAAATAATTTGAAAATACTCCTCTAAATATAATAATGTTTTTGTTCAAAAACGTTTTATCAAATTTTAAAATATTGACTTGTTCAAAAATAACATAAACAATTTAGCCATGAGCATTACCCATGGCTAAAATTATAAAATTCATCGTATACAAGCATTAATATCAACATTACTTCAATTTCTCTCTACAAATTGTCAAGAAATTGAAGATTATCAATTGAAACTATATTATTAAAACAAATCTTCCACCGACCAATACCTTTCTCCGGTATCGTAATTAAAGGTCAAAATCGTTTTTCCTTTTTCAATGTCTTTTAATTTGTTGTGAATAGCTGCCAAAGATGCACCTGTTGAAACTCCAGCTAAAATACCTTCTTCTCTTGCTAACCGTTTCGTAAATTCAAAAGATTCATCTTTATCTACTTCAATAATCCCATCTAAAATGTCTTGCTTTAAAACTCCAGGAATAAATCCTGCACCAATTCCTTGTAAGGGATGCGGACCTGGTTTTCCACCTCCTAAAACTGGAGATAATCTAGGTTCAACAGCAAATGATTTTACATTCGGAAATTTTTCTTTTAATACCTCTGTCACACCCGTGATATGTCCACCTGTTCCTACACCAGTAATTAAATAATCCACACCATCTGGGAAATCATTTAAAATTTCTTGACCCGTAGTTTTTTGATGAACAATAGGATTCGCTTCATTCGTAAACTGTTGTGGCATCCAAGAATTTTCTATTTCTTCTACTAATTCTGTAGCTTTTGTCACAGCTCCAGAAGTACCTAATTCCTTAGGTGTCAATTCAAAAGAAGCACCATAAGCAGACATTAATTTTCTTCGTTCGATGCTCATAGATTCTGGCATTACTAATAGTAGTTTATAACCTTTTACTGCACAAACCATAGCTAAACCAACACCTGTATTGCCTGAAGTTGGCTCAATAATGGTGGTATCTTTATTAATTAATCCTTTTTGCTCCGCATCTTCGATCATTGCTAAAGCAATTCTGTCTTTTAAACTTCCTCCAGGATTGGCTTTTTCTAATTTCATCCAAACTTCATGGTCTGGAAAAAGTTTTGATAATCTTACCACAGGTGTTTTACCAATAGTTTCTAATATGTTATTTACTTTCATAATACTTTGATTAAATAATGATATGAATGGTTTCAGGATTTGAATTTTTATCTTTTATTTTAACTTGTGCTTCATGAAATACTAAAGAATGAGGTTCAACACTTTTAGTCAACCATACGTTTCCACCAATCACACTATGATGTCCAATTTTAGTATCTCCGCCTAAAATGGTAGCATTTGAATAAATCACAACATGATCTTCAATGTGTGGATGTCTTCTTTGATTAGATTTATCTTTAGAAACAGAAACAGCTCCTAAAGTCACCCCTTGATATATTTTGACGTTATTTCCTATCACTGTAGTTTCTCCAATCACAATCCCTGTGCCATGATCTATAAAAAAAGGTACACCAATGTCGGCGGCAGGATGAATATCAATCCCTG
>SMES01000047.1_pt1 | contig 27578 bp, 26 predicted proteins | sample 2456241 | NCBI WGS metagenome assembly SMES01 (sample SAMN10132598, study PRJNA489261) | soil metagenome | isolation source: day1 antibiotic-silty clay loam soil | place: USA | reverse complement strand
GTTTAAAGGTAACCGCGTCCTCGCTTCGGCCGCTTACAACGCTGGGCCCGGCCGTGTACGCCAATGGCTACGCGATGCTAAGCATTTGCCTTATGACGTTTGGGTTGAAAGTATTCCTTTTGATGAAACCCGTCTCTATGTACAGAACGTCCTGACCTACTCAGTGATCTATGGCGAGAAACTAAAAGCACCGATACCACTGGTTGAATGGCACGAACGCTTTTTCGATCAACAATAGCCCAAACGCTAACCCTGCTCAGTGCATTGAACTCAACAGCGTTAGAGTGACATGAGCTTATAGATTCTCGTAACGGTTCATATCCAGCACGCCTGCCTCACGCGGTTCGCGCTCACGTATATGCTCGCTGAGGTCATGAAAATAGTGCCAGAATTGCGGATGAGTGCGGCGCACTCCCCAATGCTCAATAACCTTACGAAAGCCTGCCTCATCACTGACCCTTTCTAAGGCTCTAACAAAGGCCGGAATATCCGCTGCTGTTACATTAAACATAAAGTTAGGGTAGCTGCTGAGCACTTCTGGATACACTGTCAAAGTGTCTAAGCCAGGCTGATAACGTAATGACTCAGCACTCATAAAGGCCACATTGCTGTGGGCGCGGTTGCGCAAGATGCTATACACCTCGCGCTCACCATCCGCCAGCTCAACGCGCAGCATGCTCGCCTCAGGCAAGTAATTAATTGCTTTAAAGCCTGCTGCTGGGCGGCCTGCTAAACGCGCCAAAGCCTGCTCAACAGCAGCGGCTTCAGCAGTTAAACCGTCACGATGGCAATAAGCACCACGGCAACGATTGATCGGATCAGGTCTGGCATTGATTGGCTCAAAGCGCTTTAAGGCGCGCTGAGCAAACACCTGCAGACTGTTACGCTTAGGTAAGCCCAACGCACTTTTAGTGTCATCATCAATGTCGGTATAGTCCAGCCACAGCTTGACCTTACCGCTGTTTTGATACCAGTCATTTAATAGGTCTTCACGCACAGCTGGTGGCATTAAACGTAAAAAATTCACTTCTGAACCATTACGAATCAAATCAAAATACAGGCGTGTTTGCGCTTGATGGGCCACATTCCCAAAGACATCAAAGTTCACCACTAGCTGATAGTAAGTACGCTCTAGCAGTGGAAAATCCATCATCCACATTGTCTGCGGTATTTCGCCAATTAAGCCTTTGCGCACGGTAGCGCTGTCGTGCTGACGAAACACACTGAGCAACGCTTGATCATTACCTGCCCAGATGTGCGACCAATCGGGTAATTCAGCTTCACGGTAATGTTTCAGGCGTAGCTTTTCGTAGGCGTTACGCTTTTTCTTATAGCTGCGCCACAATCCTAATAAATTACTGATTTCATCAAACTGTCCTGGCATGGCCAACAGCGGTGTCGCCCTATCCTGATAAACAGAATCAGTTAGATAAATATCATGCTGTGGATCTTGGAAAAACACCCAGAAATTATCACGAATCACATCAGTAGCAATCTGCCCACGGCACACCGGCCCACGAATAAAGGTGCGGACAAAATACTCGGAATCATCGAGCATGAATTGATAACGCGCCTGCGCTGGAATTGCAGCAAAAGTCGCAAATGGATTAGCGCGTGAAAAAGCACCATAGTCAGGCACTTTGTCAGTACTCCAGTTATCGCTCAGAAACAATGTTTTAACATGTTTGAGCTTGTCTGGACTCATGGCGTAGGTGATATGGGTTTTATGCACTAATACATCTGTCACAGGAACAAAACGGTAATACATTTTAACCCCAGGCGTATCATTGGGGCGGCGCGAGGCAATCTGCTTAACCGCCTTACCGCTCGGGGTATAAGAACGCACAACTTGGAAGAAATGCTTTTGATCACCACCTTCAAAATGGATATGGGCAATAAATAAGTGTTCGTAGAGCCAACGACTGACAATCGATTCGCGCGCGCCCGGCGCATTTAAAAAGGCTTCCCACTGCTCAATTTGCTGCTGTTCAGCTGAATTGGCACGCCAAGGCTGCCAGTCAACCTGTGCGCCCTCTTCCAGCCATTGTTTAATCTTGGCGTATTGCTCATCAGTTAAACCCGTTACAGCAAATGGCATACCGTTGTGCGGGTTTTTCTGCGCATAGTTGGCAAACTCACTAGGGGCTGGGCACTCCTCTTTGCGCGCTACGCCAAGTACTAAATCATCAGGTAGGCGGCTATTGGCGGCAAAGGGCTGCGCTTTTCCCAACTCAAGCATCGACGCCAATAAAGAAGCCTGTGGCTGACCCGGGTTAAGCACATCAAAAAAGCCTTTTTCGCGCCACTGCTCAGTCTGTCGTGCATCAATAAACAATCGAGTGGTTTGCTGAGCCTTAGTACGCCCACCATTATAAATTGGCTGTTTATGCGCACCGCGCACCAATCCTTCACCGCTGCCCAAGTTCAATTGGCAAGGCGAGTCATAACAGGCATGACAGGCCACACATTTCTCGGTAAAAATCGGCTGAATATGTTCACTGTATCCAGTTTCGGCGGCATAGATCGAGAGACTTAAAACAAGGCTTAAAAAACCCAAATACAATGCTTTCATCGTGCGGCAAGCCATTATTTCAAATTTAAAGTTTTGAAATATATCAAGAAAAACGCTTCAACACTGACTAAATTCACTTAATAACCCAGCATATGACTCATATATGCCGATGTTTTGCTATGATTGCCGACTTTATCTGTACCCAGCACTGATTAGGTAATTACTCATGGCCAACCATTTAGCACGTCAACACGCCCTAAAAGAAGCATTACAGCAGCGCATTCTGGTGCTCGATGGTGGTATGGGCACAATGATTCAAAGCTATAAATTTACTGAAGATGATTTTCGCGGCGAGCGTTTTGCCGATTGGCCAAAAGATTTACAAGGCAACAATGACCTTTTAATTTTGACCCAAGCCAAGCTCATCCAAGAGATTGAAAAAGCTTATTTAGATGCTGGCGCAGATATTATTGAAACCAACACCTTTAACTCAACCCAAGTCTCACAAGCTGATTATGGTCTTGAAGCGATCGCTTATGAGTTGAACTTTGAAGGTGCGCGCATTGCCCGTGAAGTGGCGGATGCAAAAACTTTAGAAACCCCAGACAAACCACGCTTTGTTGCTGGGGTGCTCGGCCCGACCAGCCGTACTTGCTCGTTATCACCGGATGTCAACAACCCAGGCTTTCGTAACGTCACCTTTGATATTTTGGTGGAGAACTACAGCGAAGCCACGCGCGGCCTGATCAACGGCGGCGCTGACATTATTATGATCGAAACCATCTTCGATACGCTGAATGCTAAAGCGGCTATTTTTGCCGTTGAAGGTGTTTTTGAAGAACTTGGTATAACCCTGCCAATCATGATTTCCGGCACCATCACTGATGCCTCTGGCCGCACTCTCTCAGGTCAAACCACTGAAGCGTTCTGGAACTCGATCCGTCACTGCAAACCTATATCAGTCGGCCTAAACTGCGCTTTAGGGGCGAAAGAGCTACGCCCTTACCTGCAAGAACTATCCGAAAAAGCCGATACTTTTGTTTCTGCGCACCCCAACGCTGGCTTACCCAACGCCTTCGCTGAATACGATGAAACCCCAGCCGAAACCGCAGCAATGATTGAAGAATTTGCGGCCTCCGGTTTTTTAAATATTGTCGGTGGCTGCTGCGGTACCACACCAGCACACATTCGCGCCATTGCTGAAAAGGTGGCTAAATACCCACCTCGCGTCATCCCAGACATTCCAAAAGCCTGTCGTTTATCGGGTTTAGAACCTTTCACTATTGATCGTAAATCACTGTTCGTAAACGTCGGTGAGCGCACCAATATCACGGGTTCTGCTCGCTTTGCGCGCTTGATTCGTGAAGACAATTACACTGAAGCCCTCGCCGTTGCCTTGCAGCAAGTCGAGTCAGGCGCTCAGGTGATTGATATCAACATGGACGAAGGCATGCTCGACTCAAAAGCAGCCATGGTCACCTTCCTCAATCTGATCGCGGGTGAGCCGGATATCTCGCGCGTACCGATCATGATTGACTCATCGAAATGGGACATTATCGAAGCTGGCCTGAAATGCATTCAAGGTAAAGGCATCGTTAACTCCATCTCAATGAAAGAAGGCGTGGATGAGTTTATTAAGCACGCCAAACTCTGCCGCCGTTATGGTGCAGCCGTGGTAGTGATGGCCTTTGATGAACAAGGTCAAGCCGATACTGCAGCGCGCAAACAAGAAATCTGTGCGCGCTCCTACGACATTTTGGTCAACCAAGTCGGCTTCCCGGCAGAAGATATTATTTTTGATGCCAATATCTTTGCCGTGGCGACCGGTATCGAAGAGCATAACAACTATGCTGTCGACTTTATTGAAGCCTGTGCGTGGATTCGCGACAACCTGCCATACGCCCTGACCTCAGGCGGCGTCTCCAACGTATCCTTCTCCTTCCGCGGTAATAACCCGGTGCGCGAAGCAATTCACTCAGTGTTCCTTTACTACGCCATTCAGAATGGCTTAACGATGGGCATCGTCAACGCCGGTCAACTGGAAATTTACGATCAGATCCCTGCAGACCTGCGCAACAAAGTAGAAGATGTCATCCTTAACCGTCACCCAGGCGCGACCGAGGCCTTACTGGCGATTGCCGAAGACTACCGCGGTGATGGCTCGGTGAAAGAAGTTGAAACCGAAGAGTGGCGTAGCCTGCATGTTAACCAACGCCTAGAGCATGCATTGGTTAAAGGCATTACCCAGTGGATCGTGGAAGACACTGAAGAATGCCGCCAGCAATTTGCTCGCCCGATTGAAGTGATTGAAGGACCCTTGATGTCCGGCATGAACATCGTTGGCGACCTGTTCGGCAGCGGTAAAATGTTCTTACCGCAGGTGGTTAAATCCGCCCGCGTAATGAAGCAGGCAGTGGCCCACTTTTGATGGCCACGGTTAAAGGTGACGTACACGATATTGGTAAAAACATTGTGGCCGTGGTGCTCGGTTGTAACGGCTATGACATTGTTGATCTTGGCGTGATGGTACCTGCTGATAAAATCTTAAAAACCGCCATTGCGGAAAAATGCGACATTATTGGTTTGTCTGGCTTAATCACCCCATCACTGGACGAAATGGTCAACGTTGCCAAAGAAATGCAACGACAAAATTTCCACCTGCCACTGCTGATTGGCGGCGCGACCACATCTAAAGCGCATACCGCGGTTAAAGTTGATCCCAATTACAGCAATGATGCAGTGGTCTATGTCACCGATGCATCTCGCGCAGTGGGCGTGGTCACCACCTTACTGTCTAAAGAGCTTAAGCCTGAATACACCCGTAAGATTCGTGAAGAGTACGCAGAAATCCGCGAGCGCATTGCTGCCCGTAGCGTGCGCACTAAGCGTCTGACCTATGAGCAAGCCTTAGCCAATAAACCAGACTATGACTGGAGCACTTACCACGCGCCAAAACCTAATATAACTGGCACTCAGCGCCTCTACGATATCGATTTATCGGTATTGGCTGAATACATCGACTGGACCCCCTTCTTTATCTCTTGGAATTTGGTCGGCAAGTACCCGCGTATTTTTAAAGATGAAGTGGTGGGAGAGGCTGCGCAAACCTTATTCGATGAAGCGCAAGTTTTGCTGAAAAAAATGATTGATGAAAAGTTGATCGAAGCACGTGCGACTTTCGCCTTTTGGCCAGCCAATCAAGTCAAGCATGATGACATCGAACTGTATGACGAGGCTGGCGAGCCAATCGCTATGCTGCATCATTTGCGTCAGCAAATTGAGAAAACTGACGGCAAGCCAAATATGTGCCTAGCCGACTTTGTTGCGCCAAAAGACAGTGGTATTACCGACTACATTGGTGGCTTTATTGTCACTGCAGGCATTGGCGTGGATGAACTAGCTAAGTCCTACCAAGCTGCTGGCGATGATTACAATGCAATCATGGTGCAAGCACTGGCTGACCGTTTAGCTGAAGCCTGCGCCGAATGGCTGCACCAGCAAGTACGCACCAACTATTGGGGCTACGACACTGGCGAAGAGCTTAGCAATGATGAGCTGATTCGTGAGAAGTACAAAGGGATTCGTCCAGCGCCTGGCTACCCTGCTTGCCCTGACCACACTGAAAAAGGCACGTTGTTTGAATTACTTGACCCCAATAAAGATTTTGGCGTGGAGATGACCGAACACTATGCGATGTTCCCAACCGCAGCAGTCAGCGGCTGGTATTTTGCCCATCCCAATGCGCAATACTTTGCTGTGGGTAAAATTGAAAAAGATCAGGTAGAAAGCTACGCCAAACGTCGCAATGACGATATGGAATACACCGAGCGCTGGCTCAGCCCCGCTTTAGGCTACGACGAGTAACCCTCTCAGCGTTGGGCGACAATACTGTCGCCCAACTATCTGCGCACAAACGCAGCCTGTACCGATTTGCCAGCCCTTATATCAAAAAAGAATCATCTTATGATAAACAATTACTTTATCGCATAAGCAATGATTGCTACTGTATGCACTATTCTGCATAACACGCCACTCGCTTTCAGCGCCTTGATACAGGGATCTCCATGTATATTTACGACAACTACGATCAACAAATCGTTGAAGATCGCGTACGCCAATTTCGCGATCAAACCCGCCGTTATTTTGCTGGCGAACTCACTGAAGATGAGTACTTACCGTTGCGCTTACAAAATGGCCTATATGTACAGCGTCATGCGCCAATGCTGCGTATTGCCGTGCCTTACGGCTTACTGGCAAGCAGACAGCTGCGCAAGCTAGCAGACATCACGCGTAAATATGACAAAGGCTATGCGCACATCACCACGCGTACCAACGTGCAACTGAACTGGCCGGCCCTGGAAAATGTACCGGATATTCTAGAAGAGTTGGCCAGCGTACAAATGCACGCTATCCAAACCAGCGGTAACTGCATCCGTAACACCACCACCGACCAGTTCGCAGGTGTGGCGCGCGATGAGAGCATTGACCCGCGCCCATGGTGCGAAATTATTCGTCAGTGGTCGACCTTCCACCCAGAGTTTGCGCGCTTACCGCGCAAGTTCAAAATCGCTGTCAATGGCTGCGCAAGCGATCGCGCGGCCATTGAAGTACATGACATTGGCCTCGAAGCCGTGCACAACGATGCTGGCGAGTTGGGCTTTCGTGTTTTAGTCGGTGGCGGTTTAGGTCGCACACCGATTGTCGGCAGCTGCATTAATGAATTTGTACCTTGGCAGCATCTGCTGGGCTACTTAGAGTCTATTTTGCGCGTTTACAATCGCTTTGGCCGTCGTGACAATAAATTTAAAGCGCGAATTAAAATTCTAGTTAAAGCTCTGACGCCAGAAGTCTTTGCTGAGCGTGTCGCTGAAGAGTGGGCACATTTAAAAGACGGTCCAATCACCCTGACCGAAGCAGAAGTGCAACGTGTTTCTAAACACTTCACTGATCCGGCTTATTTAGAGTTAAACGATCAAGATCAAGAACTGGCTGCTTTAGATGCAGAGCATCCAGGTTTTGCCCGCTGGCGCAGCCGCAACGTCGTTGCACATAAAAAGCCTGGCTATGCGGCTGTCACTTTATCACTGAAAAAAACCGGTATTGCACCGGGTGATGTCACCGAGAAACAACTGGATAAAATCGCCGACCTGGCTGATCAATACAGTTTCTCGGAAGTGCGCAACACTCATGAGCAAAATATGGTGCTGGCGGATGTTGAGCAGCGTAAACTTTTTGAGCTTTGGGAAGTTCTGCGTGAGCATGGTTTTGCTACACCTAACATTGGCCTGCTCAGCGACATTATCTGCTGCCCAGGCGGCGATTTCTGCGCCCTTGCCAATGCCAAATCAATTCCAGTAGCAGAAGCCATTCAAGAGCGTTTTGACAATCTCGACTACTTGTTTGATATCGGTGATTTAGACCTCAATATTTCTGGCTGCATGAACGCTTGCGGTCATCACCACATTGGCCACATTGGTATTCTCGGTGTAGATAAAAAAGGCGAAGAGTTTTATCAAGTATCGCTTGGCGGTAGCAGCGGTCGTGAAGCCAGCTTAGGCAAAATCCTCGGCCCTTCTTTTGCCCAAGATGCAATGCCTGACGTTATTAGTAAACTGATTGATGTCTATATCGAACAGCGTACCGAAGAAGAACACTTTATTGATACATACAAACGCATTGGCATCGATAAATTTAAGGAGCGCGTGTATGCGAGCAATAATTAAGAACGATCAGGTTATTGATGATCAATGGACGCTGCTTAGCGCTGAAGCGGATTTAGATGAAGCCCTGCGCACTGAACAGGCGATTATTCCTTTTGCACTTTGGCAAGAGCATAAAAGCCAACTGCAAGCAGTGAAACCTTTAGGTGTGTGGCTGGAGTCGAATCAAGCGGTAGAAGACTTGGCAGAAGACCTTGCGTACTTTTCGGTGGTGGCGTTGAACTTCCCAGTGTTCACTGATGGTCGACACTTTAGTAGCGCACGCTTACTGCGCGAGCGCTATGCTTACACTGGCGAGATTCGTGCAATTGGTGATGTTGCCCGTGACCAACTGTTCTTTATGCAGCGCTGCGGCTTTGATGCCTACGCAATCCGTGCTGACCGCTGCCCTGTCGATGCGCTACAAAGCTTGACTGACTTCTCTGTTACTTACCAAGCGGCATACGATCAAAGCTTACCCCTGTACCGTCGTCGCACAGCCTAAGCTTTATCTGCTCCAGCAAACACAGCCACGGACGGCTGTGTAACGCAAATCAAGTAAAGCAACGCTGAACAATCTCTTTTATACCTATTACTCGCTAGCTCTGATCACTTTTTTGCCGCATTCGGCCAAGATAACCTCTTGCTGTGCGCTCAGAAAACGATTCTGCCTTGAGAATACAAGCATAACAAATTTGCATACATTCTCTAGAACATAAAAAAACCCCAGCCGAAGCTGGGGTTTTTTATAACACAGGCTAATTACTGAGCTTGTGCTTCTACAGATGCTTCTACACGACGGTTGATTGCACGGCCTTCGTTAGTTGCGTTATCAGCAACTGGACGATCTTTACCGTAACCAACTGCGTTAACGCGATCTGCTTCTACGCCATACTGATTAACCAGAGTGTCACGTACTGCAGCAGCACGACGCTCAGACAGTTTTTGGTTGTAAGCAGCATTACCTGTTGAGTCAGTGTGACCTTCAACAGTTGTAGCTGTTTGTGGGTACTGCTTCATGAACTCAGCGAGGTTTTCGATATCGCTGTAGCTGTCTTGTTTAACGTCAGCTTTGTCAAAGTCAAACTTAACATCTAGCTCAACGCGAACAGCTTCTGCTACTTCTTCAACTTCTTCGTAAACAACTGGCTCAACTGGAGCTGGCTCAGCAACTGGTGCTGCTGCAGTCTTAGTGCTACCACCGAAGTTCACACCAAAGCCAACACCAGCCATCCACTCAGCTTGGTTGTTGTCAAAGCCGTACAAACCATCAACGCTTGCTTTAGCAAATACGTTTTCAGTGAAGTAGTACTTAGCACCGGCACCAACGTTACCGAAAGTTGTGTGATCACGGCCAGAGCGTGGTGTTAAGTTGCTTAGGCTCTGGTGACCAACACCCGCAGATACGAAAGGACGTAAGCCTACGCCTGGAGTACCGAAGTGGTAAGTAGCGTCTAAAGAAGACAGGTTGCCTTTAACATTTTTACGGCCACGTGCACCGAAATCCTGACGATCGTCAGAACGGATATCGTGGTACTCACCGTAAGACAAACCTAATGAAACATCTTCAGTTAAGAAGTAGCTAACAGAACCACCGAAGAGGTTACCGTTGCTCATATCACGAACGCTATCAGTGAAGTAACGCTTAGCGAATGCTTCTGCTTCAACAGCACCCTGGCCTTGCGCGAACGCGCCGAAGGAAGATGCAGCTAGCAGAGAACCAATGGCCAAACCCAAGGTGCTTTTAAGTTTCATGTTGTTTATTCCTCATCGTTTTTCTTTGTTTATCCAATGCACCAAGTAAATACTTGGCACACCTATTACTCTTAGTCACCTATTATAGGCGAAAAGTTCTCTCGCAGTCGATCAATTGCACGCTTATAACGCATTTTTGTTGCACTCAAGCCCAAATGCATAATGCTGGCTATATCTTGAAACTCAAGTTCTGCAACAAACCGTAAAATAATAATTTCACGATCAATAGGGTTAACCCCTACAAGCCAGCGATCTAAGTCATTATTCTTAGTATCAATAGGCTCTGGCTCTACTTCTTCATCCAGCGGATTAAGAGATAGCGCATCGAACAAACGGCGCTTACGCCGATCTTTTCTATACTGAGTTGTACACTCATTATAGGTGATACTGTACAACCATGTTTTAAATTTGGACTTCCCTTCAAACTTTTTCAAACCATATAACACTTTAAGCATGATTTCTTGGCTGACATCATCAGCATCACGCTCATTGCCTAAGTAACGCGCGCAAACACTATAGAGAGTGCGCTGATAGCGGCGCATCAACTCTTCGTAAGCGCGGGTAACGTGAAACAATTCGTTTTTAGCATGCACCACAAGCTCCTCATCACTGAGTTCTTGCGGTACATAACGCTGATAAGGCACTTTAATGTCAGTCAAAACAAATTAAACCAGCTATCAAGGTAAATGCTACGTACAACGATAGGGAGCATCGTCACTTAAACTCTGTTTAGAAACTTAGCGACTCATGACCTGCTGCTCAAGCAGTACGCGGTTAGCCAGATAAAACCATTCGCCAGCATCACTTACCAAAATAGTTTTCACTGTACCCATTTCTTCAATGCGCCCCTCAACATCACCTACTTTTACCTGCTGACCAATTTCATAAAGTTCACGCACATAAATACCGGCAATAATTTGACTGGCAACGCCTTTGCTTGCCAGGCCTAGCGCTAAAGCGCCAGCCAAGCCGACGCTCAAGAGCACAATCGCCACCACATAGTTCAATAACTCAGCTTTAATTTCCAACTGACCGATGGCCACAGATACACTGATAATAATAACCATGCTCTGAGCAATACGGCCTAAACCAGCCGCATACTCAAGCCGTACACCTTCTGCCGCGCCTCTAACCATAGTATTGAGAAGCTGTGCCAGCAGCACACCCGCCAGCAGCACTAAAGCGGCAGCGAACATTTTCGGCACATACAGAGCCAGCACATCTAACGTTGCAGAAACACGCTCAAGACCTAACGACTCCGCTGCAGAAATCAAGAAAATCAGCAAGACAAACCAGTATACGATTTTGCCAATCAAGGTTGAAACCTGCGCCTTAATCCCGACTCGTGCCAATAACTTAGTCAAGCCTGTACCGCTCATCAAGCGATCCAGCCCGACCTTGGCCAAGAGTTTAGAAAGCAATGTATCCAATAACTTGGCAACTAAGAACCCTAAAATAACTAAAATCAAAGCGCCAAATAAATTAGGTATAAAGTTAGCTATCTTTGCCCACAAGCCACTCATGGCTCCGACGAGATTTTGTGTCCAAGAATCAAGTTGCATATTTATTCAGCCTTATTAGCAATATCTTTTGCAGATAAATTCGATACAGGTTTTATATGTTCAGAGCCACTACTTAATGCAATCAGCGCCGACTCTAATGCACGCCCAAACAGTCCGAATAAAGCACCAGCACCGACTTGGCGATTGGCTTTTTTAAGCACTTTATCAAGCGAGGCGTCATCATTGCTTTGCGCTTGCGGTTTGTTAAGCATATCACGCAGCGACTGCTCAAAAGGGTCGTGCACCATAATCAGCTTTATTCCTATGAAATGGGCATTGTTTTATATAGGCAACGCTTATTGTTTCATTATACCCAGCGCAGCCAGCGAAAAAATAGCCACTGGCCAAAAGCCAGTATTGCCAACACTAAACATGACAGGATAAATCCGTACGGCTGCTCAGACCCGGGAATTCCGCCAACATTAATTCCCAGCAAGCCAGTCACAAAAGTCATCGGCAAGAAAAACCCAGTAATAATCGCCAACAAATACATAGTACGCCCCATCCGCTCATTACGGCGACGATGTTCGGTTTCAAGAATTAAACCGACGCGTTCACGGGTCAGCTCTAACTCTTCAAGGTGTAGGGTTAAGCGGTTATTGAGTTCATTCCAATACATGGCATCATCAGCCAAAAACCATGATTCCTGCGTGCGTGTTAATGCTAAAAAGACATCCCTTTGCGGCGCTAAGAACCTGCGTAAATTAGCCGCTGTGCGCCGTGCTTGTAACATGCCTAAAGGAGAAGGAATATAGAGTTCATCGCTGTCTGCTCGCGCCTCTTCTTGATCCACTGTGTCGCCTAAGTCGCTCACGACACGCTCCACTCGATCAGTCAGGCTTTGCGCTAGAAAAAGCAGTACCTCAGCAGTATTTTTAGGCCCCTGACCTTTCTCAAGAGCCTTCAGCAAATCACCGGTGATCTGCACGGGCCGTTGGCGCAATGAGTAAAGATGTTTGGCATTGGCGAAAATACGCAATGAAACCATATCCTCTGGGTCAGCTTGAGGATTAAGATTAATTGCGCGTAAAAACAAAAGCAGTTCTTGATTCTCTAAGCGCAACAAGCGTGGCCGAGTATTCTCCTCGAGTAAAAGGTCCCGTGAGAACTCGCTTAAGCCACTGCTTTCACGCAACCATTGCTCTGTACGCAGATGACTGCGCTCCCAATGCAACCATAAACTTTGTTGCGCGCTAAGCTGTAAGTTTTCTAACTGAGCAAAACTTATCGCCTCTGCACTACCATAGCCATCAAGCACGAAAGCATGCAGCAAGCCTTGGCTAAGTCGATCAGAATGCGGCATGCTCATAGTCAATAAGTACCCTATTATTCCGGCATACGCAGTGCAGTTGCTGAAACAATAATGCCGTTATTGTCGGCATAGACAAACGCACCAGGACGGAAGGTGACTCCCGCAAACGTGACGACCACATTCAAATCACCAATATCACGCTTATCGGTTTTCATTGGATGACTGGCCAATGCTTGAATGCCTAAATCAGTTTGCGCTAAAACATCAACATCACGCACACAGCCGTAGACAATAATGCCTTCCCAGCCATTTTGTGCTGCTTTTTCCGCGAGCATATCACCGAGCAGTGCACGACGTAATGAACCACCGCCATCAACCACCATCACTTTACCGTGACCCGGTTGTGCGACTTGCGCCTTAACCACTGAGTTATCTTCATGACACTTAACCGTGACGATCTCACCGCCAAAAGAGTCGCGACCACCAAAATTGGCAAACATTGGCTCGACAACCTCGACATCAGGGTAAGCATCACATAGATCAGGGGTTACATACTGCATGGCGTTTTCCTTTTACGGTGTGTAGTTGTATAAACGGCAGACAGTTTAGCGCAAATCCCCAGCAACGATAAGTGGCTATACGTTTACTCTGAAAAGACCAATCACTGAGCCAGATTTAAAAACAACAAAGCCCTGCACTAAGGTTAGTTACAGGGCTGATTATTCAATCTACAGCTACGAGTGAAATAACAACTCACTGGAGAGACCATTACTCTCGAGCATCGTACGCAATCGTGTTAAAGCATCCACTTGGATTTGCCGTACACGCTCACGCGTCAAACTCATTGCATCGCCAATTTCTTGCAACGTCTGACAATCATGTCCGCGCAAACCAAAACGTCGCTCTACTACTTCTCTTTGCCGTACATTGAGCGCAGCAACCCATTGCTCAATACTCGCAGCCAAATCATCACGCTGGATAAAATCACTTGGATCACTATTATTTTCATCCACCAATATATCTAATAAATTCATCTCAGAATCATGGGTATTGGCGGCATCCAGTGACAGCGCATGCTCGTTAAATTCAATCATTTGCTGAACATAGCTGACCGGCTGCTGGATATAGCTAGCAATGGCCTCAATGCTTGGCTCTTGACTGCTTTGCTGAGTAAGTTCGCGTACTGCTTTTAGATAGGCATTGAGCTCTTTGGATACATGCACAGGCAAGCGCACAACGCGCGCGGAATTCATGATGCCGCGCTCAACTGATTGGCGAATCCACCATGTCGCGTAGGTTGAGAAGCGAAACCCTCGCTCAGGGTCAAACTTCTCTACGGCTCGAATCAGGCCTAGATTGCCCTCTTCGATTAAATCAAGCAGTGGCAGTCCACGATGCTGATAGCGCTTAGCAATACTAACAACCAAGCGTAAATTACACTCGATCATCCTATCGCGCGCAGCACTATCGCCCTGCAAAGCACTGCGTGCATAAGCTACTTCTTGCTCAGCGGTTAATAGCGGTGGCAGACCTATGGCATCCAGATACATTTGCGTTGCATCTAAAGACCTTGGAGCCTCTGATGTGCTGCTGGGCAGCTTATATAGTGCCGGCTCAACATCGCTTAACTGCATCGTGTTTTGTACACAAGCATCGTCCTCTTCCGTAAGTCCGAGCTTATCAACATACTGTAGAGCTAAATCCATTCCAGTCATGTTTTATTATCCTATTCCATATCAGACAATACTCTGCAGCGTATCTACTCAATACAACTGCAGACGAATCATCTACTGGCTTAATAGGATCAATAAGTTACTGCTTTGGAAGATACTGAAGTGGATCTACAGGCTTACCTTGGCGACGTATTTCAAAGTGCACCTTAACCTGATCTGTTCCGGTAGAACCCATTTCTGCAATCTGTTGTCCTGCTTTAACTTGCTGCCCCTCATTGACCAGTAGACGTCGGTTATGGCCATAAGCACTGATGAAGGTATCATTGTGTTTAATAATCACCAGTTCGCCATAACCGCGCAAACCGCTGCCAGCATATACAACACTGCCAGCAGCTGTTGCAATCACAGGCTGACCGAGCTTACCGGCGATATCAATACCTTTATTCAAACTAGTGTTTGAAGAATATAAGCCAACCAGCGTGCCGGTCGCAGGCCAGAGCCATTTGCCTTGCCCGCCAGCGGAAACTGGGGTAGAAGTTTGTTTCGAAACTGTGACACGTTGCTCTTGCTTAGGCACCGATACAGGCTTAGGTGGCGCAGTTGTAACAGGTCTTTTAGCCGCTGTACGAACTGGTGCTTTCGCGACAACTGTCGCACGTGGCGCATTGGAGAAATGAATCCTTTGCCCAGGCACAATGGTATAAGGCGCAGGAATGCGATTGCGTGCAGCTAATGCTTTCCAATCCCAACCGAAACGAAAGGCAATCGAATACAAGGTGTCACCACGTTGCACAATGTATTGGCCGCTGGTGACAGGATTGGCCTGACGCTGCTTGGCCCCGTGACTGCGGTCAACAACAGGTGTTTTACCTGAATTGCCTGCACAACCCGCTAGCACGCTGCTTAATAGCACTAGCAACAACCATCGTCTAGTCGCTATCTTCAGGCTTAATGACCCGCATTGAACTGCTTTCAAACCGCACTCCTTGAGTATTTGACGGTGCACTGCTGTATTTTTATCGACGAGCATAACGCTCAAGCCCCAGTACAATGACAACAGCAAAGATCGCTAATATTACGGCAGGCATCAACTGTGCATCCACTTGAAACATGTCAGCAAAGTGCCAAGGAGAAAGATTGTCCTGCAACACTGGCACTTCAACACCATGGCTGTCAGTGCGCCAACTGATAGTCTGCTTCCATGGCCATACTTTATTTAACGAGCCAAACATAATACCAGTTAGCAATGCCAGGGTTACATCTCTAAAGCGCTGCAGAGCGGCTTGCAGAATACGCGCAAAAGCAAGCAAACCAAACAAACAGCCGCCAGCAAAAACCAGTAGAACACTTAGCTGAAATTGTTTAACAGCCAGTAAAATCGTTGGGTAAAGCCCCATCAGCACCAAAATAAAACTGCCAGAAATACCGGGCAAAATCATCGCGCAAATTGCAATGGCCCCAGCCACAAATAAGCTTAGCGGGTCATGCCCCCAAGCTATCGGTGAAGCCACTGTAATCCACCAAGCAAAGCCCGCACCCACAGCAAAAGCCAGCCAGCGACTTAGATTCCAGCGCTGGATATCACGTCCGACCAAGTAGCAAGAAACCAGAATCAAACCGAAGAAAAATGACCACAAGGCAATCGGCTGAGTTTCTAACAACCAAGTAATCAAACGCGCAAGGCTAAATACGCTAAACAAAATCCCAGCAAACAAGATCAACAAAAAATTAGCATTGGCCAATTGCCAAGCATTTTTTATTTGCCCTTTCAGAAGAAGCAAGACTGCTTCTGGGATCCGTGACAAAGCACCTAATAACTCATCATAAATACCGGTAATAAAAGCCACAGTGCCACCGGAGACACCAGGCACAACATCAGCTGCACCCATGGCCATGCCTTTTACAAATAATAAGAATTTGTTTTTCACGCTAAAGTCCCGCTCAGCAAAGGAACAAAACGCGCGCCCTCCAGAGCATGTCGCACAAAGCCATGCTCTTCACGCACAATCAACAACAACTGCTGGTCATTACCTTCACCAACAGGAATCACTAATCGGCCACCAACAGCCAACTGATCCAATAATGCTTGGGGCACTTCACTTGCTCCTGCTGTGACAATAATACCGTTATAAGGCGCCAAAGCATTCCAGCCATCCCAGCCATCACCCCAGCGATACACCACATTACGTAAGTTCAGCTCGGCTAACTGCTCTTTAGCCCGCTCTTGTAGCGACTGAATACGCTCAACCGAGAAAACCCGCTCAACTAACTGCGCCAGAACGGCGGTTTGATAACCAGAGCCGGTGCCGATCTCTAGCACTTTATCTAAAGGACCATTGGCTAATAAAAGCTCAGTCATGCGCCCCACCATGTAGGGCTGCGAAATCGTCTGGTTATTACCAATAGGCAGCGCTGTATCCTCATACGCGCGATGGGATAAAGCTTCATCAACAAACAGGTGTCGCGGCGTGCGGCGGATCACTTCCAGTACTTTTGAGTTGCTTAAGCCCTCATCGTAGAGACGCTGAATCAAGCGCTCACGAGTACGCTGCGAGGTCATACCAATCCCACGGCGCTGTATATCATCCTGCTGAAAACTCACAACACACCCTCCAGCCATTGCTTGACGTCATCCATCTGTGGATGAAATGTACGATCCAGTTGCAACGGCGTAATCGATACATAGCCTTGAGCGACGGCGTGAAAATCTGTGCCTTCAGCACCGTCTTCCACCTCGCCAGCAGCGGCTAACCAATAACATTCTTTACCGCGCGGATTGACCGTACGTACCGGCGCTGCCGCACGTGCGCGATGACCAAGACGCGTCAGCTTAATGCCTTTGATTTGCTCAAGCGGCAAGTCCGGCACATTAACATTAAATACCGTACGCGGCGCTAAGGATAAATGGCTGTGCGACTCAATCAAGCGACGGGCAAACCAAGCCGCGCTGGCTAAGTTATGCGTCTGGCGTGACAACAAAGAAAAGGCAAAAGACGGCAACTGCAAAAAGCGTCCTTCTAGTGCTGCTGCCACCGTCCCCGAATACAGCACATCGTCACCCAAGTTAGCACCTAAGTTAATTCCAGCGACCACCATATCCATAGGATCTGGTAACAGACCATTAAGTCCTAAATGCACGCAATCTGTAGGAGTGCCATTCAAGCTGATATAACCATTACTTAGCGTCTGCGGATGCAAAGGGCGATCTAAGGTCAATGAACTGCTGGCACCGCTACGGTCTTGATCAGGAGCGATAATCGAGCACTTGGCATAGTCACTCAGTGCTGCATGTAAAGCTGACAAACCCGGTGCATTCACACCATCATCATTAGCAATTAAAATTCGCACGCATGTACCGCCTCAGTTACCGATAAAAGATCCACCAACTCACGTAGCACCACCGTCGCAAAACAGCCGGGTGGCAAAATAAACTGCAACCGTAAACAGTCTTCAGTTGGGAAACTCCAGGCTAAATCACGCACGGGCAGACGCAAAATACGTCGTTCCTGTTGCAGACTTGCACGCTCCAACCAAGTACATAATTGTGCTAACGTTGCTGCTACTTGCTGCTCATCGTGCAAGGTTTGCGCCTGACTAGCTAGCTCGCCCTCTCCCCATAACGGACCAGTGGGATGCACATCAAGCTCAGCTAAGCGCGGGTCATTGCACTCGTCAGGCCCTGCAATAAAAAAACTACGACTGCCGGTAAAGGCCAACACATCACCCACTTGCGCGGTATTCCAAGTCGAACTCTGCACACGCTGAGCTAAGACACGATTAAACAACGCACTACGCCCGGTGGATAATAAGCGTGAACGTAAGTTGCGCTGCACCGGCAGTTCGTTGCGCTGCGCATACTCAAGGGCGCCCAGCAGGTTATTACCGTTTTCACCAAAGCGCTGCAAACCAAAGTAATTTGGCACGCCATGCGCTGCAATGGTTTGTAAACGCTCTTGCAGGGCAACATGATCAGCTTTTAGATCCGTTAAGCGAATGGTAAAACCATTGGCCGAGTGCGCGCCACGCTGCAGTTTACGACTGTGGCGCTGGATATCTAAAATACGTAAATCTTCACCCGCAGCCGCGCTCAGCTGTGGATCGCTTTTACCTGGCAAATGAATGCTAAACCACTGTCGAGTTAAGGCTTGACGATCTTTTAAGCCGGCATAGCTGATTTGTCGTAATGACACACCCGCAGCTTTAGCCAAACGACGTGCAGCTTCTTCAGTGTTTAATAGACGCTTTTCCACCCATAGCCATAGGTGTTCACCGCTGCCAGACAAGGGAATATCCAATACCTCGTCCACTTGAAAATCTTCAGCGCAGGCTTTTAGTTGTGCGGTACCGCAGGACTCACCCCAAGCTAAAGGGCCAAGCAACTCTAAACTATTCATTGTTTAACCAACATCACCACAGCATGCGCTGCGATACCTTCTTCACGCCCGACAAACCCTAAACCTTCGGTGGTGGTCGCTTTAACATTGACTTGATCCACAGCGATATTGAGATCGGCGGCAATATTTTCACGCATCGCCACGATGTGCGGCGCCATTTTCGGCGCTTGCGCTAAAACAGTACTGTCAACATTACCGACTGACCAACCTGCTTGATCGAGTAAAACAACAACCTTGCGTAGCAGTTGCCGACTATCCGCACCTTTATAGGCCGGATCAGTATCAGGAAAGTGCTGACCAATATCGCCTAAGGCGGCAGCGCCTAATAAAGCATCAGTCAGCGCATGCAATAAGACATCGCCATCAGAGTGCGCTACAAAACTTTTATTGTGTGCAATCTGTACACCGCCCAAAGTAATAAAACTTCCAATCTGAAAGCGGTGTACATCATAGCCATGACCTATACGCATGCTGTTACCTAGCTATTAAAAACAGGCGCCATTCTACACATATTCAGCATTGTTGGCCTGAAGCGCCTGTAAATCATTACAGCATTATGCCGAACAGAGAGCTCGCGCATGAAACCGCAAGTGTTCATCAATAAAGCTGGCAATAAAGTAATAGCTATGATCATAGCCCGGCTGCATCCGCAATGTGAGTGGATAGCCTGCACGCTCGGCGGCATCTTGCAAAGCGGCAGGCTTAAGTTGCTCGACTAAAAAGTTATCCGCCTCACCTTGATCAATCAGCATTGGCAGATGCTGAGTTGCTTGCGCCATTAACGCACTGGCATCCCACTCCATCCAGCTCTCACGCTGAGTACCGAGGTAGTTAGAGAAGGCTTTCTCACCCCAAGGGCACTGAGTGGGCTGACAAATCGGCGCAAAAGCTGAAACCGATTGATAACGCTGCGGCTCACGCAAAGCAGCAATTAAGGCGCCATGACCACCCATCGAATGACCACTGATGCTGCGCTTATCCGAGACAGGTAAATGCTTTTCAACTAAAGCAGGCAGCTCATTAACCACGTAATCATACATACGGTAATGTTGAGCCCAGGGCTCTTGCGTGGCATTGATATAAAAACCGGCGCCCAAACCAAAGTCCCAAGCGCCTTCTGGATCATCCGCAACACCTTCACCACGGGGACTGGTATCTGGCGCAACGATAATTAAACCTAGCTCTGCAGCAGCTTTCAGCGCTCCGGCTTTTTGCATAAAATTTTCATCGGTGCAGGTTAATCCGGACAGCCAATACAGTACTGGCAAAGGCTTACCCAAATCAGCCTGCGGCGGTAGATACACGGCAAACTGCATACTGCAATTGAGCACACTGGACTGATGCTGATAGCGTAAATGCTGGCCGCCAAAGACTTTATTAGCTGACAGTTGTTGTAACGACATCATTACCTCCAAAGACATAGGTCAGGACAAACAAAACTTAACTGCCTGCCCTAACTCATGTGGTTGTTGATTAAAAATGAATAACGCTACGAATACTCTTACCTTCGTGCATCAAATCAAATGCTTTATTAATATCTTCTAAACCCATGGTGTGAGTAATAAAAGTATCTAACGGAATCTCACCACTTTGCGCTTTTTCTACATAGCCTGGTAATTCAGTACGGCCTTTGACTCCACCGAAGGCACTACCACGCCAGACCCGTCCAGTCACTAACTGAAACGGACGGGTACTGATTTCTTGCCCAGCACCCGCGACACCAATAATCACTGACTCACCCCAGCCTTTATGACAGCTCTCAAGCGCAGCACGCATCAACTGTACATTGCCGACACATTCAAAGGAGTAATCGACGCCGCCATCGGTCATCTCGACGATCACTTCTTGGATAGGTTTGTCAAAATCTTTAGGATTAACGCAATCGGTTGCACCGAGTTCACGGGCAATATCAAACTTACCCGGGTTAATATCAACGGCAATAATACGGCTGGCTTTAGCCATTTTCGCGCCAATAATCGCCGCCAAACCAATTCCGCCCAGGCCAAAAATCGCTACCGTTGCACCCTCTTCCACTTTAGCGGTGTTGAGCACAGCACCAATGCCTGTAGTTACGCCACAACCCAACAAGCAGATCTTCTCTAGCGGTGCATCTTTTGGTACTTTAGCCAGCGATACTTCAGCTACAACGGTGTACTCAGAAAACGTTGAAGTACCCATGTAATGGTAAATCGGCTCACCCTTATAGGAAAACCGCGTTGTACCATCTGGCATCAAACCTTTACCTTGCGTCTCACGCACGGACTGGCACAGGTTGGTTTTACCTGAAGTACAGAACTTACAGGTACGGCACTCGGCGGTATACAGAGGAATCACATGATCGCCGACGGCAAGTGAGGTGACACCTTCACCGACAGCCTCAACAATACCGCCACCTTCATGGCCTAAAATAGCTGGAAAAATGCCTTCAGGATCATCACCGGATAAAGTAAAAGCATCCGTATGGCACACGCCACTGGCCACAATACGTACCAGCACTTCACCGGCTTGTGGCGGAGCGACATCCACTTCAACAATCTGTAATGGCTGACCTGGACCAAATGCCACTGCGGCACGAGACTTAATCATGGTGTTCTCCAAAGTAGATAGATGCTCCTAGCATAGCAGATGGCGCTGATTAGATAGACCAGTGCATAGATTTCACCGACAACTCAGCGAACTGGAAAAAATCTGTGTATGCTCGATTCTATATTTCCTATTGAGATCGAGTATCAGCTATGTCTAATACACGAGTGAAAGGCTCTAACCAGAAGCGCAGTACACCTGCAGCGCAACAAACCAGCGCATCTTTAGATGCACAGGTTGCGCAATTTCTGGACAGTGGCGGTGCGATTGAAGTGATTCCTCGGGGAGTGAGTGGGCAAGTATTCACGCCCACTAAAAAAGCATAAAACCGCACAACTCACATTACAGTTTGCATACTGACTCAGCACTATCACAATAATTAGCTGCTGCGCTCAAAACGCCCTCCAGAACGTAGCAAATAACCCGAACCGTCTTCGCACAAAAACGCTTCGCGCGGCATTATTGATAAAACGTCAGTACCGCCTCTTAATGCATACGCTTGATAACCCAATTGAGTAAGCAGAAAAACAGCACTTTGACTGCGCTTGCCATCATCGCAATAGCACAAATAAATTTTATCTTTATCCAGTAAGCGCTCTTTTAACCGCAACAAGTCCAACGGCATGTGCAAGGCTTGTGCTGCATGTCCGCGCTCGTATTCATCTAAGCGACGCACATCTAACCACTGCGCACCTTGCGCTAATAGCTGCCCTGCTTGAGCAAATGAAACTTCTTCAGTTACCGGAGCTTTGAGCAACTCTAAAAAATCAGCGCGCTCAAGGTATAGCACACGACTGTCTTCTAACAGAGTAACGGTTGCATTACGCGGCGCATCACTTAATAACGCCTCTTCGCCGAAGCAAGCACCCATTGATAGTTGCGCAAGCACTTGTTCCTGCCCATCGCGACTCTGGGTGACCTCAGCATTACCACTGCGCAGAAAATAACAGCGATCTCCACGCCCACCTTCTTCAAGCACAGCACTGCCTTGTGGTAGATCAAGGCGATGTAAGCGCTTTAGCATTTCTCGGATGTTAACTGCTGGCACACGGGAAAATAGCGGATTATCAAGCAGCGTAGATAACCACTCCATATCTTCGCCTTCAGCTTCAAGTTCTAGCAGCAAATCCTGCGATGCCTGACGCCAAGTCAGCAACCCCGCCAAACGACTGCGCTCAATCAACACCACACTGCAATCGGTCGCAGCCAGCAAAGTATAAGGCTCAGCGGTATTGGTAGGAAGTGCATGCTGACTTTCTTCACTGCCAGCCTCGATGTAGATTTCAGTCCCTTCTGCAGACTGATAAAACAAGTCACCCGATACTAAAAAGCAGGTTTTTTGCAGGCTCTCAGACAAGCACACGACTGTTTGCCCAGCTAAAAAAGGCCGGATCAACAACTCTGCTTTAAGCTCATTGTACTGCTGAGCAGATAAGGCATTTAACGATGTAAAACCATTCAACTGCAGTGGACTTAGGTAACTGCTCATGCGTTTCCATACTCTTGTTAAATCATAACAAGGCTTATAGGAAAACCCTCAGCCTTATCACTATATTTTCTTATGCTTTGAGCAACGATTTGACTGACCTTCAACAAAGCTACCAGGCAAATTCTCCCGCGCCAACGGCAAACCACACGGTGTATGCTCATTCAGCATGGCAGAACACATCGGCTTTTCATAATGTGTTAACCAACGCATGTATTGATCTTCAGTCACTGCGCATTTTTTAGCAACATATTGCATCGGTTTTTGTTGATAAAGGGCCATATCCTGCAGTGGAATGGTGATATGTCCGACTCCTGGATGACAAGCGACAAACACCATACCAGAACGACTGAGCCGCTCTAAAATCTGCTCACCGCTTTGCCCAGCCTGATCTTGCAGTTGTTTTTTCAACTGCTCTAACTCATTTTCTAGCTGTTGCTCCTGCTCAGCTTTATAAGCCAGTTCAACATCACGAATGGCCACCTGCTCTTTGTACTCGACAACAGCCACAGCAATCCGCGCCTGTAATTCATGCTCGAACTGTACCCGCAATGACTCAACCGCTTCGCGCTCATGCTGTTCAAAAGCACGCAAACGCGCTTGTAAATCGGCGCGTAATGCATTGAGATTATCGGCTTGCTGAGTGAGCTGTTGTTTGAGTTCAGCGTTCAGACTTTCTTGTTGCTGCAACTGCTGCTGCAGCTTCAGTTGGCCTTGCTGCTGCACGCCAAGCTCGCTCTGATACTGAACACGTAACTTTGCTAACTGCTCTTCATGCTGCGCTTCTAAACCACTGATTCGCAGCCTTTGCTGCTTAATGATCTGTGCTGCTTTGTGCCGTTGTTCTTGATCCTTTTCACGCTCAAGCTCTGCAGCATTAGCATCCATTTGCGAAGCCGACTCCCAGCGCTCTTCAGATGCTATTTTAAGCTGCTCAGTGGCAACAAAAGGCTCGTACAAGTCATCAGACAGCAACCCCAGCGTATTATACTTAACCGCATCTCGCACCATGAGGACATGGTTCTGCTTGGGTGATAAGTCTGGATCCCAAAGATGCATTTGATGCCAAGGCACCGATGATTGACTGCGACACGCCAAGCGGATAGGACCAGCACCAAGATCAGGTCCACGCCCTGCGCGTTCAGCCAAATGACGTAAAGGGATGTTCCAGCTCGGATCAGCGGCACCTTTCTCATCAAAATCAATATAAAAGAACACCAATGAGCGCACTAATAATCTAGGATTTATCAGCACATACACCGCTTGCATTTGCTGATCAGTAAACTCAGGCATATTGACCATGCCATCCAGCACCGCTTCAAACTCTGGATACAGCATCTGTTTAGAGATTTTCTGATCCGTGAAAAACATCACGGCCTCAACCATCTGTGGTTTATTTTGTAAGCGCATGACTTCTCTCAAATTAAATGCAGGCACAGCGCATAGACCATGCGCTACAGACTCAAGTTTCACTATAGCAAAACCTAATTCAAGCGCTGTGACACTGTTGGCAGGCATTCAAGCAAGAACAAGACTGAAAACTTATAAAGCGAATGCCTTCACACTGCTGCAGCCTGACTATAGAGACGAAGACCTAAGCGATAATTGCGACTGTAAGAACAACAAGTCTTCTGGGCGGGTGATTTTGATATTACTGGAGCGACCTTCAACAACCTGAGGAGAAAATCCTGCCCACTCCATCGCCGAGGATTCATCAGTCACAACCACTTCAGTTTGTAGCGCATCAGCGAGCGCTCGTTGCAATTGACCGAGCTTAAACATTTGCGGCGTTAACGCTTGCCAGATCACACTGCGATCAATGGTTTTAACCACTCGCCCACTGGCGTCAATCTGTTTCAATGTGTCGCGCGCAGGCACGGCTAACAAACCACCAACCGGATCATCGGCTAAGCGGCTCAGTAAGCGATCTAAGTCATCACGCTCAAGTAATGGTCGTGCGGCATCGTGCACCAACACCCAATCGTCGGATTGAGCGCCACTTTCGTGCAGTGCGAGTAAGGCATTGAGCACTGACTCAGCCCGCTCAGCACCGCCGACAACAGTTTGTATCAGCCGATGCTCGGCAACCTTTAACTGCGACCACCAACTGTCATGCTCAGCCAACGCCACGACAATTCCGCGCAGACTTGGATGCGCTAAAAAACAGCTCAACGTGAGTTCAAGAATCGTTTTATTGGAGACAGTCAAATATTGCTTTGGGCATTGCGCCTGCATACGACTGCCAATCCCAGCGGCTGGGATCACTAGCCAAAATAACGGAGTTGTCATTCTGCCAACAAGAAGAGAGTTTCCCCTTCCTTGACCATACCCAACTCATAGCGAGCACGCTCTTCAACGGTTTCCATACCTTTTTTCAATTCCATCACTTCCGCATCCATGACCCGATTGCGCTCAAACAAGCGCTCATTCTCGGCTTTTTGCTCAGTAATTTGCTGCATCAGCTGCACACCTTGCGCGACGCCACCATCCCCCAGCCAAAGACGGTACTGCAACCCGAGAAGCAACACGAGCAGTACAATCAACAACCAGTAGGGTTCTTTCTTCATAGCGGTCTTCCATAGAAAAGGGCAGCTGATGTGGCTGCCCTTTGAACATCACAGCTACTGTGACATGCATCGCTCACAGAGGTTGCACATTAGCCGCGAAACTCTGCACGTCCGCGATAAGGTGCTTGACCGCCTAATTGCTCTTCAATGCGCAGCAGTTGGTTGTACTTAGCTACGCGATCTGAGCGGCACAATGAACCGGTTTTAATTTGTCCCGCCGCCGTGCCCACCGCCAAATCAGCAATGGTTGAATCTTCTGTTTCACCACTGCGGTGTGAAATAATCGCAGTAAAACCAGCCGCTTTAGCCATTTGAATGGCTTCTAGGGTTTCCGTCAAGCTGCCAATCTGGTTGAATTTAATCAAAATAGAGTTAGCTGTTTGCGTGTCAATACCTTGCTGCAAGATTTTGGTGTTGGTGACAAACAAATCATCACCGACTAACTGGACTTTCTCACCAATTTTGTCGGTCAGGATTTTCCAACCTGCCCAATCAGACTCATCCATACCATCTTCGATGGAGATAATTGGGAAGCGCTCAGTTAGGCCTGCGAGGTAATCAGCAAAACCTTGTGCATCAAACTTTTTACCTTCGCCAGCCAGATCGTACTGACCATCTTTGTAGAACTCACTGGCCGCACAATCAAGCGCTAAGGTGACATCTTCACCAAGCTTGTAACCGGCATTAGCAACAGCTTCAGCAATGGCCGCAAGCGCCGCCTCGTTAGATGCAAGATTCGGGGCAAAACCTCCTTCATCGCCAACCGAAGTGCTTAAACCACGATCCTGCAAAACAGCCTTGAGGTGGTGGAAAATTTCCGTCCCCATGCGCAGCGCGTCAGAGAAGGTTTTCGCACCAACCGGCTGCACCATGAATTCTTGGATATCAACGTTGTTATCAGCATGCTCGCCACCGTTGATGATATTCATCATTGGTACCGGCATGGAGTACACGCCTGGTGTGCCATTAAGCTCAGCAATGTGCGCATACAAAGGCATACCTTTGGCTTGAGCAGCAGCTTTCGCAGCAGCCAATGACACCGCTAAAATAGCATTGGCACCCAATGAGGCTTTGTTTTCAGTGCCATCTAAAGCAATCATGGCACGATCAAGCGCTTGCTGATCAGTGGCATCTTTGCCTAACAGCAAGTCACGGATTGCACCGTTGATATTGGCTACAGCCTTAAGTACGCCTTTACCCATGTAACGGCTTTTATCGCCATCGCGCAATTCCAACGCTTCACGCGAACCTGTTGATGCGCCGGAAGGAGCACAAGCACTACCAATGATGCCATTTTCTAAAATAACATCGGCTTCTACGGTAGGGTTACCACGGGAATCTAAGACTTCACGACCTTTGATGTCGATAATTTTTGCCATTGTTCTGCACGCTCCATACTGTATTGGGTCAAACCTAAAACGAAGTAATCGCCTTAAGCTGTTTCAATGGTGGGGAAACTTTTAATCAAATCATCTAACTGCTTAAGCTGGGTTAAAAACGGCTCAAGCTTATCTAAACGCAAGGCACAAGGGCCATCGCACTTAGCATTATCTGGGTCAGGATGCGCCTCTAAAAACAGTCCAGCCAAGCCTTGACTCATACCCGCTTTCGCCAACTCAGTCACCTGCGCACGACGACCGCCGGCTGAATCAGCACGGCCACCTGGCGTTTGCAGTGAATGGGTGACATCAAAAAAAACGGGATACTCAAACTCTTTCATAATGCCAAAGCCGACATCTCATGCGGCGCTAAAAACTGCGCTTTTTTGATATTAATCACCGCATTGGTTTTCGCCATGGCTACAACCAAATCAGTTTGGCGTGATAAAAACGCGGGCAACTGAATAATGTCACAGACTTCAGCCACCGGCTGCGCCTGATACGGCTCATGCACATCGGTAATCACCGGCACATTAAAGGTGCGTTTGATCTCTTCAAACACCTTCAGGCCTTCATCGAGACCTGGACCGCGGAAAGAGTTGATCGATGAGCGATTGGCCTTATCAAAGCTGGCTTTAAACACATAAGGAATCCCTAGTTTTTCAGTCACGCGCACATATTCTTCACAGGCGCGCATGGCTAAATCACGGGACTCA
>SMES01000034.1_pt1 | contig 28967 bp, 22 predicted proteins | sample 2456241 | NCBI WGS metagenome assembly SMES01 (sample SAMN10132598, study PRJNA489261) | soil metagenome | isolation source: day1 antibiotic-silty clay loam soil | place: USA | reverse complement strand
AAGTTAAGTCCCTCATGGCCGATGATACTGGTTACAATCCGGGAAAGTAGGTAGCCGCCATTCTTATTTATGAAAAGCGTTTCAATTTATTTTGAAACGCTTTTTTTATGCCCAAAACTGAAGGATTTTAGAATACTCGGAAGTGGATGTAAATACAAAAGGCTACCCTGGTGGATAGCCTTTTATTTGTTACTGATAATGTCCCAGAAAAGAGTGTAATGTCCCGATTTATAAGTTAGTATTTCACACAATCAAGCAACATATTAGATAGAGTACACTAGAGCTGGCTGCTTCATCTCTAATTATATAATTTGAAGCTCATTATTTTGATTTAAACTAAATCATGCAGTCTAGTTTCAAATTTAATTATTTTGGGCTGAAATAAGTTGCCACAATACAATTAGACACTCTCATGAAATAAGTCGATATGTCACTGGTTATAAGCATTGATAAGAGGTTGTACTTGTGAATCAACCCCTTATTATTTGGAATCTTATTTATTTTTCAACTACTAATTTATTCACTATAGATTGATATCCGTCGTTCCATTCTATAAAATAAAGACCATTGTTTAAAGCACTTAAATCTAAAGAAATTTCATTTTGATAATCTGCAAAGGAGAATTCTTCTACTACCTTACCTAAAATATCCCTGATACTAATATTAAAGGATCTAGACTTAGGCAAATCAGTTAACTGCAAGATTCCATCCTTCAAAGGATTAGGATATAACAAAACAGCATTAGCATGCTTCTTTTGTTCTTTTATATTAGTTGTATTACTACCTTGATAAATAACTTGAATACACTTGATATTATTATCTGGTACAGGGTCTGTATAAGATACACTTTCTAAAATTTCAAAACAATATTCTACTAAATCATCTTCAGTTTGATCTTCACTTGCAACATGTGAAAAATATATATAATCTTTAAAAGTACCATTTGGGATATTATCTTCATCTGTAAACTTAGGAATAACAGAGCCTACTATTTTAAACATAAGCTCATCTCCCTCTTCAAAATCATCAGGGCCATGATTCAAAATACGGACAAAGAAGTTTAAGGTTTCACCAAAAGGAACTATAACTGTATCTTCATCAATAGGAAAATCCATTTCCATATCACATACTTTTTCTTGTGAAAAAGAAAAATAAGATGCAAAAACGGCAATAAAAAGTAAAATTAATCTCTTCATAATGTGTGAATTTAAAATATTTGTATTCTTTTTAATTGGTTGTTACTAATAGGATAATATAAGTACTCATAATCAAAAGGATCAGGATACATACCTCCCCTATGATTCTTTTCTTTGAGCATTTCAGACACGTTTACTTTGTAGGTTTCATCATTAAGGATATTTGCTTTATAATAATATAGAGTTTGGTCATCACGAAACAATAAATAAACCATATGCCCTATCTTATTGACCATCTCATTGCCACGATAAGGGTCAGAAAAAAGATCTTCCATAAATGGGAGGTCTTCAAATACACCTAAACTATAGGAATAAAAAGCATCATCATTTTTAAAATATACCGCATCATTAAATGGAATAGTAAAGCAATCTCCTTTCCAACTAAACCTTGGGGTACTCAGATTATATCCTATTCTTTTATATCTTTCTTGCAAGGTAAAAGGCAAAAATTCTTTAAGTTCAAATTCGTTTTTCCTTTCATCGTAATTATAGGAAGCTGAAAAATAAGCCATGAAATCAGAACGTAGTAAATTACCTGATGCATATGTTTCAAAAAGGAATGTTGTATCAGAGATTACCTTAAAAGCATTAGCAGAATTAATATAAAAAAAAGAATCTATATTATTATCACTAGTTCTTTTAAGATTATTAACCATTTCTTCATCATAATAACGAATAGGCATAGTGTTTAATAAATTAGCATTAAAATCTAATACATGTATTACTTTAAAAGAAGTTTGTAAGGTATCTTCAAAATTATTTCTAAATTCATAATCCAAGTATTGTACACCAAGATAAATCTTGTTATTATAAATATCAAAACTTTCAAAAGTTTGATACTTTCTTATTTTATATTCTTTGGCAATACTAAAAGCAATATCTTTTCTTTCTTTAGCAACTATTTCATCTTTAAAGAAATTTAAATAAGCCTCATTAATTAAAGTATCAGATAAATCTGTCAGAAGATTAACTTTGCCAGTCTTCATGTCTGACATCATTAAATGATTTTTTAGCGTGTTGATCCAAAATAATTTATCTTCATAGAAATAATATTGTCTGTTAGCAGGAGTAAAAATTTCTTCTTCAAAAGTAAAAATAGATTCTGACTGATTCATGGTATTAATATAAGACACTAAGTCTTTATTCAACTCTTCTTTAACCCCATAAATCAAAGGATTGCACTCTTCCGCATTAGTATAAGTTAAAGAGGTAAAAAAAGAATTTATCAGATATTGTTTGTTCAACTCATCTGACCATATAAATTTCCCTCTTATTGGAAACTCAAACAACTTTTGTATATCTGCTGAATCTGAATGATGAGCCTTAGGAAAAATATAGACCAATTCAATAGAACTATCTATTAAATCCAAATAGGATAATGCATTATAACATGTATTGCATTCGTTCATATTCATGCTAATGACAACTTTATTATTAGCATGAACTTTAAAGCTCATGCTAATAATACTAAAAAGGAAAAGTGCAATTCTATTCATCATTTTATTTTTTTAAAATTCCATTTCATAAAACTCATCTTCATTTTCATCTTCAATATCATCTTCATCTTTAACCCTAAAGCCTCCATCAGAATAAACGTTACACACTGTTACAGCTCTATAATCTTCATTTCCAAAATTTAGAAAAATACGCTCTCCTTCTTGAGCTGGTCCAGATCCTCTACTTATATAGCAAACATTGGGTGAAGGGACACATCTGATGTCATAGGAGTTATCAGCATAATAATTTAAAAGTTTTGCATCCCCCTTTTTTTCATAAGCATAAGATTCATTAATAACAAAAAATAAAATTGCAAATAATAACATTAATTTTTTCATAATGTAAAAATTAAAAACACATAGACAAAAGGTCAGAGTGTGACACTCCGGTTATCAGCAATTATATAAGAAAAAGACAGGAAAAATCTATTTTAGCCGGCAATTATTGATTTATTCTTCTCAGTTCAGTATAACAATTAAATAACACTACAACAAACAAACAAACAAATATTTATTGTTAATTGGTTGTTATCGACTAAGATAGAAGAAATATTTAAGCTAGAAATTGTAGTTTGTATAACTCTACTAAAAAGCGGTTATCAAAGTAAATAGCGTTCAGAAATCTGGTGTTGATGAGTTGTATTAACCTAACGCCTTCTAAATACTATTTCTATAAAGCATTAAAATCAGCAACGAAATTGCTAAAAGCTCTAAATGTTACCATGCTTCCTGTTCCAGCATGATCAGCAGATTTATCTACCGTATGCCAAGTCACTTTATTAGCATTAGCAAACTCATTTTTGACAAAGAGAGCTTGTTCATCATTAATATATTTATACAATGCTTGATCTATCTGGTTTTGCAGATTTAAAACCATAATCAAAGGTGCAAAAAAAAGACTTCACACAATCAGTAGTGCGTGGACCCATGGACTGTAGAAACTATGTATAATAAGCCTTTTGCATTGGTATTTCACTCAAGATGCGTAATCCATTCTGAAAAGTAGTTTTGATTTCATTTTGCATGGTCAAAGGAATCACCAAATATGGATAAGCTGTGGGCAAAACAGAAGGTTTATCTACACTTATACATTTTGTGAATAATTCCATGATGTCTCTCCAGTTTTTGTACAGCTAAATGAGTTTTTTCTATAACCTTTACTTTAAGACCTGTTCTATTTTTCAAAAGAGCTTTCGCTTTTTCAAAACTTAAATCATCCGAAAGCAACCATAATACATGCCGACTTTCCTGCAATTGTGTTTTAAAAACATCCTGCTCTTGAATAGTTGAAGGTGCACTTGTTTTATAATTCACTAATGGATATTTAACTACATCTACTTTATAAACATCCACCTTCATTTTTTTACTCCGAGTATTTCGCTATTTTAACTGATGCTATATTTAACGCTATCCTTACCATCTTTGATTTGAATACCTAGAGTTTGTAGTTGATCTCTAATTAAATCAGATGTCTCATAATCTTTTTGACTTCTGGATTGATCTCTAACTTCAATGATTAGATTCATTAAGCCATCTATCAAGTCTTTATTAAAACCTTCCTGCATAGATTTTAAACCTAAAATGTCTTCAATCACTGCTTTAAAATGATTTTGTAACCTTTCAATTAATGCTTTATCAAAATCCTTTGATTTCAATTGCTTATTACTCAAACTATTAATGGTCGGTAACAGTTCAAATAAATGAGCTAATACTTTAGCTGTATTGAAATCATCATTCATATCTGCAAATGAGTTGTCAATATGAGCTTGTGTAATTTCTTCTAAAGTTTTATCTTTTGTAGTATCGCCAAATTCACTTAAATCTAATTTAAGAAGCGTTTGGTAACCATCCCACAATCTTTGAAAAGCTCTTTCAGAGGCTTGTAATGCTTCATTAGAAAAGTCTAAAGTGCTTCTATAGTGTGTTTGTAAGATGTTGAACCTAATAACCATCGGATGATAAGGCTGTTCTAATAAATTATGTTCCCCACTAAATAATTCAGTAATAGAAATGACATTATTATAGCTTTTGCCCATTTTACGACCGTTAATGGTAATCATATTATTATGCATCCAATAATTTACGGGCATACAGCCATGCGCAATATGACTTTGAGCTATTTCTGATTCATGATGAGGAAATTGTAAATCCATACCACCACCATGTATATCGAATGTTTCGCCTAAATATTTACTACTCATTGCTGAACACTCTATATGCCAACCAGGAAATCCATCTCCCCAAGGACTTGTCCAACGCATCAAATGCTCTTCAGGCGCTTTCTTCCATAAGGCAAAGTCAATCTTGTTTCTTTTTTCATCTTGACCATCTAAATCTCGCGTGGTTTCAAGTAACTCATCTACTATACGTCCTGATAATGTACCATAAGGATAATCTTTAGCATATTTTTCTAAATCGAAATATACAGATCCATCTACTTCGTATGCGTAACCTTTTGCTATGATTGTTTGAATCATGTCTATTTGTTCCACAATGTGACCTGTTGCTGTCGGTTCAATACTTGGTTCTAAACAATTCAATTCTCGCATACCCCAATGGAATAGATTGGTGTACTTCTGAACTAATTCCATGGGTTCTAATTGTTCTAATTTTGCTTTTTCTGCAACTTTATCTTCTGCCTCTCTTCCTTCTTCTTCAAAATGTCCCGCATCTGTAATATTTCGAACATACCTTACCTGATAACCAAGATATTTTAAATAACGGTTGACAACATCGAAAGTTACATAAGGACGTGCATGTCCTAAGTGCGATTCTCCACTTACGGTTGGACCACAAACATATAAACCAACATGGCCCTCTGTTATAGGTTTAAAATTTTCTTTTTTACGATTATAGGAATTATATATTTTTAATGCAGACATGTTTTTTCATTTTCTAATACAAAAATAAGAATTAAATACTAATCTAAGTAGTGAAACTCTAAAGGTCCTCTTATATTACTGTAACTTTGTGGAATGAAGTCTATAATACCTTGTATTTCTTTTATTTGTATGAGTTTGCTTTCGTATTCTTTACAGGCAAAAGAGGTGCAAAACCTATCTTTTGAATATAATGAATCTAGAAGTATTAGAATGACTGGAATGGGCGTTGGAGGTTGGTGGGGAGTGCATTACGAACGTTCTTGGTTGAGTTATCATAATTTTAAATTTAATACACGATTGGGCTTTTCAACTTATAGTCTTCGAGATTTCGAAAATGTTTTAAATCCTGATATTCAAATACCGATGAGTCTTGGTATAGCATATGGAGATAGACATCAAGTCGGATTTAAAACTGGAGTTACTGCACATAGGGTAGTTGTTATTAAAAAGGAAGTAAAAACTAGTAAGTGGGAATGGAGTCCTTTTCTTTCTTTGCACTATAGATTCTCCTTTCATCCGAATTGGTTTGGACAAGTTGCAGTCAATTATATCATGGTTCCCTCTCAAAAATCATATTTATGGCCAGGAATAAGTATTGGAAGAAATTTATAAATATTGCGAGTTTTCTTTTACTATTTATATTATTTTCATGTTCAAAAAAATATAATTCATATGCTGATTCGAAAGTGATTGGACATGGTGGGATGGGAGTGTCAAGTACTTACCCTATGAATAGTTTAGAGTCTTTATTAAAAGCATTAAACTTGGATGCTGATGGGGTAGAGATTGATGTGCAAATGACAGTTGATGGAGTGTTAGTTGCTTTTCACGATGAGTTTTTGGATGATCGATCAAGTGGAACTGGAAAAATTAATGAACGTTATTGGGAAAGTATTTCAGATTTGTATTATACTAACTATCCTTATTTGTCTTACAAAGTAAGAAGTTTAGAACAGATTTTAGAGCAATTGAAAGCTTATCATCCATTGATTATTCTGGACATTAAAAATACTTATGCATATGATGAAGATATGGCGAATTTGTTCGATAGTGCTTTGAATCAAGTTTTAACAACGTACGAAGAAGAAATTCATTTTATTTTAGAATCAAAAGAGGCGGAATGGCTTAGTAATATGCAAAATCAGTTTCCTGAAATCAGTACTTTATTGTACGGATATGATTTTTGGGAAACTAAAGAAATGGTAGCAGTCTATGATTTGGATGGAATGGCGATAGAACTAGCTGCTTTAAATGAGGTCGAACCTGCTATTATACAAAACGTGGATTTTGAAATTTCTGTTTTTAATGTGCATAATAAAAGCCAAAACAAAACATCTTTAGATTTGAATATTGATTATATTCAGACTGAAAATATTCAACAACTTTTAAGATTAAGAGGCAAGAGCTAAAGCCCTATGGAAACATTTTTTATTAAAATTTTCAGATTTTTTAAATCTAAAAGCGCCATCTTTTGGTTGTTTTTTATTGGGATACTGGGACTAGCTACTTTTCTAGCCTCTAACATTCATTTGGAGCAGGATATTTATAAAGTAATTCCTGTGGATGAGGAATTAGATAAAATGAGTGAGGTATTTAAAAATCAACAATCCTCAAATCAAATTATTTTATCTATTCGTAGTGAAGATGCAAGTCAAGAACAACTTATCGATTATGCTCTTGAATTAGCAGATTATTATAATCATGAGGGAGATGAGTACATAGATTCTATACAGTTTAATTTAGTGGATTTTGACGAATCCGTGGTGTTAAATCACGTTCAAAAATACTTGCCACTCTATTTAAATGATGCGGATTACGCGACTATTCAATCTAAATTATCCTCAGAAGATATAGAAAAAGTACTTCAATCTTATCAATCTATTTTGTGGACACCTATTGGAGGTGCTTTGGCTTCAATCATTGAAAAAGACCCATTGAATATAACAAGTTTAGGCTTGCAGAAGTTCCAGACTTTAGATATGGGATCGCAATTTGATCAAGACCAAGGATATATTTTTTCCAATGATTTTTCGACCATCCATTTTTTTATTTATCCTCATTTTAAAGAATCTGATACTAAGCATCAGAAAAAACTAGTTACGCTTGTTGAAGAAGGAAGGGGAAACTTAGCAGGTAAATATAATATTGATGTAGAAGCTTTTGGCTCACCTATTGTAGCCACAGGGAATGCTGTACAAATGCAAAAAGATACCGTGTTGACTTTAAGTTTAACACTCCTAGCTTTAAGTCTTCTTATTTTTTATGTGTTTAGGACATTCAAAGCAGCGTTTTTTCTATTACTACCTGTAGTTTATGGAGCTGTTATTGGTATGGCTTGTGTGTATTTAATACAAGGCAGTTTGTCGATCATGGCATTAGGTGCGGGAGCAGTAATTCTTGGGGTAGCAGTGGATTTTTCGGTCCATTTTCTTTCGCATTTTAGGTATGCGGAAAATATGGAAGATCACTTAAGGAAATTAGTAAAACCATTGACTTTAGGTGCTTTTACAACTGTGGCGGCATTCTTTGCTTTGCGTTTTGCACAAGCACCCATTTTAAAAGACTTAGGGACGTTTGCAGCTTTTAGTTTGATGGGAGCTTCGTTAACTACATTGATTTTCTTACCACAGATTATTCATCGATTTCCGATAAAAAATCCAGTGACTAAAAAGAGGAATTTAATAGATCGAATTGCGAAATGGAAACCTGAGAAATATCCCATTTTGTTTTGGATTGTTATGATAACTACTCCTTTATTTTATTTTTTATCAAAAGATGTAGGTTTTGATAGCGATTTGATGAAGTTGAACTACATGAGTGAGGAGCTTCAGGTCGCACAAGAACATATCAACGAAGCTTCTGGCTGGGCTATGAATAACATCTATATTGTAGGGGAAGGAGACAATATGGACGAAGCTTTGCAATCTTTCAAAAGCTGGGAAGATGCAGTGTATTCAGATCAAATAAAAGACAAAGTTGTTTCTTTTTTAAATCCTGCCATATTATTTCCATCACAGCACGAACAGCGACAAAAGATTGATCAATGGCATCAGTTTTGGGAGCAAAATGATGGTGAACGTTGGACAGATACTTTCCGAAATGTCGGAATGAGATTAGGCTATAGTTCAGAAGCTTTTAACGGTTGGTCAGAAACATTACATCGCAGCTATCAAACATTTGATGAAGAAGGTAATCTATTTGTAAAACAATTAATGCCTCACGCACTTTTTGATAAAAAAGAAGAGGGTGCAATGGTGTTAGCACAACTAAAAGTAAGTCCATCGGATAGAAATGAAGTATTTAGTTTTTTGAAAGAAAATAACGTAAACGTTACAGATAGACAGGCATTAAATGAATCCTTACTTGGGAAAATTCACCAAGATTTTGATTTTGTTTTAGGTGTGGCAAGTATTTTAGTCTTCTTGGTTTTAGTATTAGCTTATGGTAGGATTGAGTTAGCATTAATCACTTTTATTCCATTAGTAATCACTTGGGTTTGGATTTTGGGGATTATGACGCTTTTAGGCATTCAGTTTAATATAGTCAATGTTATGATTGCTACTTTAATATTTGGGCTCGGAGACGATTATAGTATTTTTATGATGGATGCGCTTCAGGAAGAATATAAAACTGGTATAAATAAAATTCAATCTTCAAGAACTGGTGTATATCTATCTGTATTGACTACAATCGTAGGGTTGGGTACTCTGATTTTCGCTCAACATCCTGCATTAAAAAGCATTGCATTAATATCCATTATTGGTTTAGTTTGTGTACTCGTTATTTCCCAAATTGTTCAACCCGTGTTATTTAATTGGTTGATTAGAAATAGAGCAAAAAAAGGTTTTATGCCTTTCACTTTATGGAGTTTGCTTAAAACGCTTTTTGCTTTTCTTTATTTCTTTTTTGCTTGTATTATCTTAATTGTTTTAGGTGTTTTCTTAGTAGCCATTCCAGTTTTAGGAAGAAAGCGAGGTAAAAGAATATTTCATTTTTTGATCCATCATTTTGTTAGGAGTTTAGCAGGAATCATGGCTAATGTGCATATAAAATTGCATGGGAAATCTAAAATAGATTGGGATCAACCAAGTATTGTCATTGCAAATCATAGTTCTTTTTTAGATATACTGCTGTGTATCATGCTACATCCAAAGGTGATTTTAATGACCAATGAATGGGTGTGGCGTTCGCCTGTATTTGGAATTATAGTGAGATGGGCAGATTATTTCCCGGCTATCAATAACCCGATGGCTGATTTGAGTCATTTAGAAGAAAAAATGAAGCAAGGATACCATTTAGTGATTTTTCCTGAGGGAACGCGTACTATAGTTGGTGGAAAAGTTAAACGCTTTCACAAAGGCGCCTTTTATTTGGCTGAGAAGTTGAACCTACCTATTCATTATTTATTTATTCAAGGTGCGAGATATGGTATTTCTAAAGGTGATTTTTTATTGAAGAATGCCAACATCAATATGTCGTTTTTAGAAATGTCAAAAGAGCAATATGCTTATGATACTTATCAAGAACATGCAAAAGTTGCTAGAAGAATGTATCAAGACTATTCGGACAAAGTATATAATAGTTTGCCTACTTATTATTTCAAAGAGCAACTTGAAAGAGCGTTTACATACAAGTCTCCAGAATTGGAATGGTATGTACGTATTAAAGCAAAACGTGAAAACTATTACCAAACTCTAAATAAATATGTACCCAAGAAAGGATTGATATATGATTTAGGTGCTGGATATGGACTTGCATCCTATATATTATCGTGGTCAAGTACTCAAAGAGAAATCATAGCGATAGATCATGATGAGGATAAAATTGTTGTGGGTCAACATGTTTATACTAACGCAATAGAAGGATTAAACAATCCCAAAGGATGGCAAGTAGAAGGTTTGGAGCAGCTACATCTTGAGCCATGTGAAGGAATTGTTATTCTTGATACGCTTCATTATTTTCCGACAACAATCCAATGGGAAATTTTAAACAAGTGTATGGCAGCGTTAAAGCCTGATGGTGTCTTGTATTATAGAGATGGTATGAAAGATCATCCTCAACATCATAATACTATCAAAACAGAAGAATGGAGTATTAAAAAATTGAAATTTAATAGAGCTAACTATCCTGTAGAATTTTTATCAGAAAAGGAACTCCTAAATTGGGCTAAGCAAGAACAATGGGGTTTAGAAAAAATTGAAGAAGAAAAGAACACAAGCAACACGACCTTTTTAATTAGTAAATAGGATTAGCGTCTAAGAACTTTCGATTCATCCACCAATATTTAAAATCATCTAAAGGTGTATAGGTTTCTGCATAAAGTTTGTGCAACAATGATTTATTAATGAGCTTAATGTCATCATCTGATGTCATTTTATAGGGTGTCGATATTGCAGGCTTTAAAACAGGTAATGAGTTTTCACCGCTTGAGTTATTCGGATAACCCACCCATGTATGTTTACTAATAAGCACATTCCATACATTTTTCAAAAATTGAGTTTTGTTTTTATATCCCCAAATGATAAATGGTGAAAGTGTTAATAACGCCGAGGATAAAAAGAAATCTAAAATTCGTTTGTTTCTTTTATACTCTTTTTTGCCTATAGGATATTTTTGATGCAGTTGGTAGTATTCTAAAAGATAGGTGTCATAATAGCTACCTACAAATAAATTTTGATTAGGCAGATATAAATTAAAATACTGTTTACCTCCTTGCTTACTCATCTCACTAATGATGTCTTTATAAGATTGAGATGAAGTATCGAAAATGATTTCGTCAAGATGAAATAAGTTAGCAATATTTCCTAGTAAGTCACGAGGTCCTAAATACTGTGAACAGTTAACATCCTTCGAATCGGAAGATATAAATCCAATTAAATGACTTTGAAAACCTTTATTCTGAACAGCTTTAGAAGTAGTTTGATAAGCATTTTCATTACACACTACTGCTAATGAATAATCAAGTTTTCCCCTGGGAACTAACTTTATCCAACCCATTTTGGATAAGAGCCATCTTGTTATTAAAATAATGAGCGTGCCAAATACTGCACTTAGTAGAATCGCACCTCTTGAAAAGCGAAAGTTATATGGCAATAAAGAATAGGCAGCTAAAACTAATACACCGCCTATGACCATGCCTCGTCCCGCTTTATATAAACTATGAGGTTTGTCATAAGCGCCATTTAAGTACAAGGAAATGAGCCATAGCGTTACAAAAATCGGTAAAAGTGGTAAAACATCTTGGGTAGATAAAGGTGCTAATTGAGCTATAGAATCAAACCAAAAGTAAATAGTCAATAAAAATGTCAGGGATAATAATATACTATCAAGGACAAATAATTTAATTAAAGAAAAAATCATTTTTCCAAAATTAAATAGATGTCTGAGTCCTAAGACCATTTTTAAAGCAAAATTATATAGAGCGCCGAGGTTTTTAGGATAATATTTTTTGACAAATAAAGCATGAGCAGTATAGAATACTTTCATATAAGAATAGCTCAATTTTTTTGTACTTTCTCCTTTATAATGAATCATGCTTACCTCCGGTACATAATAATTTTGATAACCTGCTTGCTGAATCCTATAACACAGATCTACATCCTCGCAATACATGAAGTAGCTTTCGTCAAAAGCTCCATTTACAGCGTCAATGACTTCTTTTTTAATTAATAATGTAGAACCTGATAAAATATCCACTTCAGCTGTTTCATATTCATCAATATCAGCAGCATAATACTTATTAAAGAAAGAAGAGTTTGGAAACAGTTGAGATAAACCTAAAACCTTTGATACGGATACCCAAAAAGAAGGGAATGACTTTTTCGAATCTGGAGCAAATAAGCCTTTTCCATCCACAATTCTTGGACCTACAGCTCCTACATTAGGTTTTGACTCCATAAAAGGAATCAAAACGTCGTAATAGTCCTCTGGTATAAAAGTGTCAGGATTTAAAAAATGTATATATTTTCCTTTCGCTTGAGCATAGGCTAAATTATTTGCTTTAGAAAAACCTAAGTTAGTCGGACTTTCAATAAGCTTTACAAAAGGGAAATGTTCTTTAATGATGGCGATGCTATTGTCGTGAGAATCATTATCCACAACAATAACTTCAGCAGCATAGTTATTTATAGCTAGGGCAACAGAATCTAAACACAAACTGATAAAATCTGCAACATTATAATTGACAATAATTATAGACAGTTGTATAGGGGAATCCATTTACTCAATATTTTCTTTTTGTTACAAAGTAAACCAAATCAATCATACCTTCTTTAATATCAGAATCAGGAAATTCATTTAAAATATCCATGGCTTCTTGTTGGTATCTTTCCATTGCGATTTGTGCATAATCTAAGCCACCAGTATCTTTCACAATTTCAATCAGCTCATTTATTTTAGCCTTGTCTTTGTTTTGGTTCTTAATGATATAAATTAATTTCCTTTTTGTTACCCTATCCACTTTATTTAAAGTGTAAATTAAGGGGAGCGTCAATTTTTTTTCTTTGATATCATTTCCTGTAGGCTTTCCAATGTTGTCATGTCCATAATCAAATAGGTCATCTTTAATCTGGAAAGCGATTCCAATTTTCTCTCCAAATAAACCCATTTTTTCTGTAACGTTCTTATCTTTAGATGCTGACCAAGCTCCAGCGGAACAAGCGGATGATAATAAAGAAGCAGTTTTCCCTTTGATGATTTCGTAATAAGTAGCTTCATCTAAATTTAATTTTCTAGACTTTTCTAATTGTAATAACTCTCCTTCGCTCATAGCTTTCACAGCTTTTGATACGATTTGCAATACTTCGTAATCATTATGGTCTAATGCTAACAGTAATCCTTTTGATAATAAATAGTCTCCTACTAAAACAGCTATTTTATTTTTCCACAATGCATTAAGACTAAAGAATCCTCTTCTTTGATCCGCCTCATCCACAACATCATCATGAACTAAGGTTGCAGTGTGCAAAAGTTCAATGAGAGACGCCGCTCTATATACTTCGTCATTTACTTCGCCAGTCATCTTCGCTGCTAGGAATACAAACATAGGTCGCATTTGTTTTCCTTTGCGTTTAATAATGAACCTCATTATTTTATCCAACAGCCTTTTTTTGCTTTGTACACTCTCTTCGAATTTTTTTTCGAAGATTTTAAGCTCATTTTCAATTAATAACTCAGCTTTCTTCACAGATTATGCATTATTTCAGAAAAAAATAAAGATTTTCGAACTTTACCCAAGATTTACTATTATATATTCGTCTTAAGGATGGCTAAAGGTAAAATCTTTAATTTGAAGTACAAATTAATAAAACAAGCTTAAATAATGGATTTAAACATAGGATAAATATAGATTGTAATTCAGTGTCATATGGCCTGTAGGTTTGTATAGTCTGAAGTCTAAGTTCATTTTTGCAAAAATTTAAGGTTTTTTTCAATTGTATTCTTTTTAATATCGTTTGTATACCTTACCTTTGCCGATACTTACAACATTTGATAAACGATTTTTTTTAAATAAACAATTCACATTATGGTCAACAAAAACTACTTCTTGACTGCTGGTATAATGACGGCTTTAGCCTTCTCTCCAGCAATTGCGCAAGAATCAAGTCAAGCTGAGTACTCTTCAAGAGATATGACTTATCGCGGTCATAGCTACGACGCTTTGGATTCTGCTTACATCCCAAAAGGGAGAATGGAGCAGCACACGCAATATTTAAATCATGAATATGCATTTCCTGCTAAGCCACGTAATATGTGGGAATTAGGAGTATCTGCTGGATTAATGAACGTTGATGGTGACGTTACGTCAAAAACGCCATTTACTGCAGTTAAGCCTTTAGATGCAATGGGATTCAGTGCATACTTGAGAAAAGCTATTGGATATTCTTTCTCTTGGAGATTGCAATATGTATATGGTAAAGCTTCAGGATATGACTATCGTCAAAGATTACAAGGAAACTACGAAAGACCTTGGAGTAGCGAGCAGTTCTATAGAGATAATCCAAGAACTCATGCTAACTATATTCATACTTCACATGAATTAACATTACAATTAGTTGGTAATATTCATAACATCAGATTTAATAAAGCTAAGAACTCTCTAAGCTTATATGGATTTGTTGGTGCAGGTGCTACAGCTTATAATACTAAGGTTGCAATCAAAAACGGTCAAGGTCAGTACTTTGATTTTGATAGTGCTCCTGTTGCAGATGGTGTACGTGCTAATCGTCATGACTTTAATGACTGGTACAAAGAGCAATTAACAGACGTAGCAGAAGGTGATTACGTGAGAATGGAAGATACTGATGCTGTTAAGTTAACTGATGATTTATCAATTGCTCCAGTTTTAACTGCTGGTGTAGGTGTTCAGTTCAAATTAGGTGGACGTGTATCACTTAACTTAGAAAACAAAATGTCTTTCACTAGATCAGATATGTTAGATGGTACTAAAATGGATCCAGGTGGATTTGCTTTAAGTCCAGATAAGGATTTCTTAAACTACGCTTCTATCGGTTTATCATTTAACTTAGGTAGTAAAGCTCGTAGAGTTCAACCTTTATGGTGGGTTAACCCAATCGATCATGTGTATAGTGAGTTATCTAACCCACGTCATATGATGCTACCAGCTCCAATTTTACCTGATGCTGATGGTGACGGTGTAACTGATCAATTCGACAAGTGTCCTGACACGCCAGCTGGAGTTCAAGTTGATACTCATGGTTGTCCATTAGATACTGATGGTGACGGTGTACCTGATTACTTAGATAAAGAGAAAATCACTCCAACAGAATGTCAACCAGTTGATGCTGATGGTATTGGTACTTGTCCAGAACCAGAATGTTGTAAAGGAATAACTTCAGGTTGTAACATCATGGCTAACTCTCTTTGTTTTGGTGCTAATAAAGCTAGCTTAACTAACGATCAAAAGAACGTTTTAGCTAACTTAGCAGCTCAAATGAAAGCTAACCCTACTTGTAAAGTAGTTGTAGTTGGTAACCAAGGTAATAGTAAATTACAACAACAAAGATCTTGGGAAAGAGTTAACGCTGTAATCAAATACATGACTGAAACTCAAAATATTAACAGAAGCCAGTTTATCTTCCAATATCAAGGTACTACAGGTGATGTTAACTGTGTAATGTTCCGCTCGGCTCAGCCAGGTGAAGAAGGACCAAATAACGTTGCTCCTCCACATCCACAGTTAGGTAATAGATAATATTTCCTAATAAAACATATAATTAAAAGGTCGCTCATTTTGAGCGACCTTTTTTTGTTTTAAAAATAAACTCTAATAGCTGTAATGAAAGATAAATAGAGATTTGATTTTACCTCATATACAATTTATATTTTAATGAAACTCTTCTCATTTTACTTCAGATAAGTAAGTTGATAGAATTGACAATACTTTAAGCGTTTGTACAAATTTAATTAACACATCAATGAGTACTTTTACAGATTAATTAATTTTTAATTTATCATGAGGGGAATAATACAACTGTTTTCTTTAATTGTCATTTTATTTTATTGCAATAGTCTAAATGCACAACATATTGAGGAGGTAATAATCGATAATATCGAACCAGACTCCACAGATAAGAAAGTAGATATTCAAAATGTTCTTCATGAATCTATAATTCCAGAATCAGAGGATGATGTTCAAATGGACACTGAACTTTTTTTAAAAGAAGTCAATAAAAATAAATCAAATCATAATACTGAAACTGAAGATGGTTCTGAAGTTGATACTCTGAGTGGTCAGGTATTAAACATTGATAGCGAAGAACCTGTTTTTGGAGCATTAGTTAGCTATAAAAACGCCTCTTTATCTACTTTGACAGATGCCGATGGAAAATATAGCATTCCATACATATCAAATGATTCTTTGGTTTTTAAAGCACAGGGGTATTCTGACTATGTCGTATCGTCAAATGATGCAAATTCATTAAAAATTAGATTGGGTAAAATTGCAAGTCAAAAAATTTCTACCGTAGTGATTACAGCTATGGGGATTGAAAGAGATACACGAACTTTAAGTTATGATTTGCAGAAAATTGATGGTGCGTCAATAAGTGATGTTAAAGATCCTTCTGGAAATGTAATGGCTCAATTAAATGGTAAGGTGCCTGGTTTAGTAACCACTACAGCAGCGGGTGGAGTAGGCAGTCCTACTAGAATCTTATTAAGAGGTAATAGATCTATTTCAGGAAATAATAATGCTTTAATTGTAATAGATGGAGTGCCAGTAGATAATACGTTTGGCTCACAACCTAAAGATGAAAATGGAGGATATGTAGGTCTTGATGGTTCAATATCTATAAATTCTGACGATATTGAAAGTGTAAATATACTTAAAGGACCAAGTGCTGCAGCGCTCTATGGTGGTTCAGCAGCTAATGGCGCTATTTTAATCAATACAAAAAAAGGTAGTGCAGGTCCTTTAATGATTGCTTATCATGGCGGAGCAAGTATTTCACAGCCCTTATTACATATGAAATTTCAAAATCAATATGGAAGAGGAAATGAAGGACAATACGGAGAAATGTCTGGATTTAGCTGGGGACCTAAAGCTAATATTGCTGACCCTGACAACGTGCAAAGTTTTTTCAATAAAGGGTATCAAATTAATAATAGTATAAACTTTTCAGGTGGAACTGAAGCATTCCATGGTTTTGCATCTTATACGAATAATCATTCCGTTGGAAATGTGGGTAATAATCAAATGGATGCACATTTTATAAATGCGAGAATTGGTAGTAAAATTCATGAAAATTTACACTTAAATTTGAAGGTCAATTTCTCTGATATGACTATTTTGAATAGACCTAAAACTGGAGAAGTTGGTACTATGATGAATGCTTATATGATTCCTCGCGATATGACTAAAGAGGAGTTTCAGAATTATGAACAAACGAATTCACTGGGTGAAGTAATGCCTGCTCCATGGCCAACATCTAATCCATCCATTTATACAAATCCTTATTGGCATACTAACAATACTTCACATGATATTCATCGCAGCAGGATGATTTTACTTGGAAGTGCTAAATATGATATCGCTTCATGGCTAAATATACAAGCCAGATATTCTTTAGACTTTTTAACGGATAAAACTACAGGGAAATTTGCAAGTCATTCTGTTTTATTAGCCCCAGCATCTGGTGGCCAGTATACGGAAAGTGTTCATCAAAGAAGTAATCAATATGCAGACATTCTATTAGGAATGAATAAGTATTTTGGAAGTTTTTTTAACTTGAAAGCAAATGTAGGTGCGAGTTTTCATCATATCAAAGGCAATGCACTTAGTACTTCTGCAAATGGATTAAATATTCCAAATTTATTCATCATGCAAAATGCTTCTGCTCCTGCAGCTACTTCAAGTAATTCCGAAGTAATGAGACAAGGGGTATTTGCTACTGCTCAATTAGGGTATAAAGACTTTATGTTTTTAGATGCTACAATACGTAACGACTGGTCTTCCACATTGCCTAAGCCTTATAATTTTGCTTATCCTTCAGTCGGTTTAACAGGCATTCTTTCAGATATGATGAATATGCCAGAATGGATTAACTTTTCTAAATTAAGAGCAAGTTTTGCAGTGGTAGGAAATGACGCTCCAAGTTATATTATTCATCAGTATTATAGTTTTAGTCCAGGATCAGGAAATGGGTTTATTACAAGAGATGCGGCAAAAGCTTTAGCCGATTTAAAGCCAGAAAGCACCCAATCTATTGAATTAGGTACAGAGTGGTCTTTTTTAAATAACAAATTAGCACTAATTGCATCTATATATAAAACGAATACCTTCAATCAACTTTTATCTTTAAGTACTGAACCAGCTACAGGATTTAGTACGAAATGGGTTAATGCTGGTAACGTCGAAAATAAGGGTTTAGAAATACAAGTGATTACTGCACCTGTTTTAACTGATCATTTTCAATGGAAATCTAGTTTAAATTTCTCTACTAATGAGAGTAAGGTAATTAGTTTGACTCCAGAGTTGACGGAGACTAAGATTTCTGGAAGTGAACGTTTAGGAGTCATTAATATTAAAGAAGGAGAACCCTTTGGAGCCATATATGGTAAAGTATGGAAGAAAGATGAACAAGGTAGATATTTAGTTAATAGTGAAGGTCTTCCTATTGTTGCTGAAGATCAAGCTATAGGTAATTTTAATCCTAAATACATGCTTGGTTGGATAAATGAATTTAAATGGAAAAACTTTATGTTGTCATTCCAAATTGATGGTAGAGTTGGGGGACATGTAGTTTCAGGGACAGATGCCTACCTCGGATATTATGGTATTGGTGATTATACAACACAATATCGTGAAGGAGGGTTAGTTTTGGATGCAGTACATGCAGATGGGTCGGCTAATGAAACTCCAATAGATGCAGAAAAGCTATGGACTACTGTTTCTGGAGGAAGGACTGCTTGGACAGAGTTTTTCACTTATGACGCCACAAACTTCCGACTTAGAAATATTAGTGTAGGATATGAAATACCGTTAAAAAACAAATGGATAGAAAGAGCAGAAGTAACAGTCAATGCTCAAAATGTATTTTTTATTTATAAAGGTTCTGCAATAATGAATATTCCAGGACTTAAGGATAGAAAGATCCCAATAGACCCAGAAATGAGTTTAGGAGCCGGTAATGCACAAGGGTTAGAATCTGGATTACCTCCTGCGATTAGAAGTATTGGATTAAGTTTTAAAATGTTTTTAAAATAAAAGTAATCATGAAGTTCAAAATAATTTATGTAGCACTGATTATATTAGCATTTTCGTCATGTACTAAGAGATTTGATGAAATAAATAGAAATGATGCTAAAATATCAGAAATAACAGACCAAGAAATACCGTTTTTATTTGCTAAAGCATTACAGGTTGCCGGTCCACACAGTTATCAAACTTATCAAAACCTATATTCCGATTTGTATGCTCAATATTTTGCTAATGCGAGTTCTGGATTCCCTACTGATCGTTATACTATACGTTTAGATTGGATAGATAATAATTGGCGTAATCAGTACACTTCATTTGTGCCACAATTAAAAACCATTATGGACTATAAAGGGAAGGATACTCCAGAATATGCTTTGGCATCTATATGGTGGGTATATGGTTTTCATCGTTTAACTGATTACTTTGGTCCCATACCTTATTTTAATGTAGGTCAAACAGAATCTCCAATAGAATATGCTTCGCAAAAGGATATATATAATGACTTTTTTATAAAGCTTGATGATGCAATTAAGTTTATAGAAACCACTGAAACGACCACTGTTTTTGGCAGTCATGACTTACTATATCAAGGTGATTTATCAAAATGGAAGAAATTTGCTAACAGTTTAAGGCTGCGGTTAGCTTTGAGAATATCTGATGTAGACCCTCAGAAAGCTAAGTTTGAAGCAGAAAAAGCTGTTCAGTCTGGAGTTATGGAATCATCATTAGATGATGCTATGTTAACCAAGTCCTTATCAGGAAACGATGTTAATCCATTAGCAAGGATTTCAGTTTGGAGAGAATTTGCGATGAGTTCTACAATGTATTCTTATTTAGTAGGTTACAACGATCCACGATTAGAGCATTTTTTTCAAAAAGTACCTGAATCAAATGAGTATAGATCACTTCGTAACGGTCAACCCAATAGTGCATTAAATTTAACTGAAAATCAAGCTGCTAATTTATCACAGATTGGGAGCAGTTGGGTAAAATGGAGTGGGGCGTCTTGGAAAGAACAAGGGACTAGAAAGCAAGATATCATGCACGCCGCAGAATCTTATTTTTTAAGATCAGAAGGAGCTTTAAAAGGTTGGAATATGGGTGCGGATGCGATGACATTATATGAACAAGGAATTGAAACCAGTTTAAATCAATGGGGGATTGTTGATGTACAAATTATTGAATCTTATATTCAGTCTAATGCTGTACCTGTAAATGTTCCTGATGGAAACGAATCAGAAGCAGTGGCAACTATTCCCGTAAGATTTAGTAATAATCAACAGGAACAAAAACAACAAATCTTAACTCAAAAATGGCTTGCTTTATATCCTGATGGTTTTGAAGCATGGGCAGAATTTAGAAGAACAGGTTTTCCAGCTTTATACCCAATTATTCAAAATGATCAAGGAGGTATGTCGGAAACAGAGTTTATAAAACGTTTACCATATCCTTCTTTAGAGTATCAAACGAACCAAGAATCCCTGCAGCGAGGAATTCAGCTATTAGAGGGTGCAGATGATATCAACACAAAGTTATGGTGGGATGTTGATTAGTAGTTAATAGAAGTATTGTGGTAGTTTTTCAAACCCTTTTTCAACTGTGATTTTCGTATCTTTGTCAGGAAATAAATAATGTTTATGATAAAAATAGGAATTATTCGCGAAGATAAAGTGCCTCAAGATACACGTGTGCCTTTGACTCCACAACAATGTTTGTATTTATTGGAAGAGTATCCAGACGAGCTACAGCTTCAAGTGCAAACTTCTGATCACAGAGCTTTTAAAGATCAAGAATACATAGACTTAGGCATAAAAGTGGTTGAGGATGTTTCTGACTCAGACATCCTTTTAGGGGTTAAAGAAGTTCCTGTAGAAAACTTAATCTCGAATAAGACTTATTTGTTTTTCTCACACACCATTAAGAAGCAGCCTTATAACGAAGGACTGATGAAGACTTTGATTGAGAAAAATATCAGAATGATAGATTACGAGTTACTGACCTATTCCGATGGTAAAAGAATTATAGGTTTTGGATATTATGCGGGAGTAGTGGGCGCACATAATGGTCTATTGACCTATGGAAAGAAGCATGATCTTTTTGATTTAAAACCAGCTCACGAATGTCATGACTTGAAGGAAATGATTACTGAGTATAGAGATGTGCAATTACCTCATATAAAAATTGCTTTAACGGGTTCTGGTAGAGTAGCTGCGGGCTTATTGCATATTATGGAGGAGATGGAAGTGCAAAGTGTAGAGCCAGAAGATTATTTGAGAAATCAATTCGACTATCCAGTTTACGTGCATTTAAAAGGAGATAAACTATACACCAGAAAAAGTGAGCAGCTTTATTTACAACATTATGAAAGAAATGATTTTCATGAAAATCCTAATAAATACCGTTGTTTGTTTCCAAATTATATCATGGAAACTGATATTCTTTTAAATGGCATTTATTGGGAAGAAGCTATAGATCCTTTATTTACAAATGAGCAAGCTCAACAAGACTCCTTTAAGATAAGTGTCATTTCTGATGTGACCTGCGATATTGATGGTTCTATTCCTATAAATATTGGCGCTTCAACCATAGATGATCCAGTTTATGGCATTTCAAGAAAAGATTTTTCTAAACAGGCACCATTTCAAAATACATCTGATATCATTGATGTAATGGCTGTGGATAATTTACCCAATGAATTGCCGAGAGATGCTTCTGAACATTTTGGAGAAAAAATGATAAAATTTATTATTCCGGAATTCTTATCTCAGCATAGTGATATTTTAGATAGAGCTACCATTTGTAAAGCAGGAAAGCTTACAGGCTTATATGACTATTTAGAAGATTATGCCTATTAATTAAAATGCTCCATAGGAGTTTGAAGAGATGAGGAGGACAATTTATGGATAAACAAAGATTTCAAGAAGAATATGCGCCAGTCATACCGAAAGTGGCTGGTGTATATAGATATTATGACCAAAAAAGAACTTTGCTTTATGTGGGTAAAGCAAAGAATTTAAGAAATAGAATATTTTCTTATTTTTCAGGTCAACAAATCACAAGAACAGCTCGTTTAGTTTCTCTAATTGATATGATTGAGTGGACTGTTACCCCTTCGGAACATGATGCTTTTTTAATGGAAAACTCCCTAATCAAGCATTTTAGACCACCTTATAATATTGAATTAAAAGACGACAAGTCTTATCCTTATATTGTCATTAAAAATGAAGCATTCCCAAGAATATATTTAACGCGTCGAAGAATTAAGGATGGTTCAGAATATATTGGACCTTTTACAGATGTAAAACGCGTTCGTAGTCTTTTAGGAGTGATTAAGAAGTACATTCCATTAAGGTCTTGCAATCTTAACTTAAGTCCAGAAGCTATAGCTAAAGGTAAGTATAAAGTGTGTTTAGATTATCATATCAAAAAGTGTAAAGGACCTTGTGAAGGTTTACAAAGCTTAGAAGATTACCAGAAAGATGTCCAACTAATCAAACAAATATTGCGCGGAAACCTAAGTGCTTTGATTAAAAAGTTAGAAACTGATAGAGATCAAGCAATTACTGATTTAGCCTTTGAGCAGGCTCAACGTTATCAACATCAAATCGAAGAGGTTAGTCTGTATAGGAATAAAAATTCAGTAGTGAGTAATGGATTTTATCATTTAGATATCATTTCTGCTATAGATGCACTTGATGTCATGTATATCAATTACATGATGGTAAAAGAGGGGCAAGTTATTCAAAGTGAAAGTATTACTATTGAAAAGAAATTGGAAGAGCAAGTGGAGGATGTGTTATCTCATGCATTGATATTCTTCCGTCAAAGGTTTAAATCCGATGCAGAAGAAATCGTATCTGATCATGCTATATTTCTTAATAAAGATCATTTAGTATTAACGTTGCCCAAGGCCGGTGCTAAAAAGGAATTTTTAGCACTCAGTCAAAAGAATGCATATTACTATCAATTACAAGAAGAAAAAAAATTAGGCTTAGCTCATTTGCAAAGAGCTTCTCAGGGAGGTCTAGATATTTTGCATGAAGTAAAAGAAAAACTAGATTTAAATTTTTTACCATTACATATTGAGTGTTTTGACAATAGTAACTTGCAAGGGTCATCTCCTGTATCTGCTATGGTGTATTTTAAAAATGGGGAGCCTTCTAAAAAGGATTATCGTCACTTTCATATCAAAACGGTAGAAGGTATTGACGACTATGCAAGTATGCGTGAGGTTATTTATAGAAGGTATCTACGCGTGGTTGAAGAGAAGTTAGATTTGCCAGATTTAATCATTGTAGATGGTGGGAAAGGTCAATTATCAGCTGCTTTAGATAGTTTAACTAAGTTAGAGATTGCGGATAAAGTTTCGGTTATAGCATTAGCAGAAAAAGAAGAGCGTATTTTTAAAGCGGGCAGAAAAGATCCAATCTTGCTACCTTATAATTCTGATGCTTTATTGTTTTTGAGAAGAATTCGCGATGAAGTACATGATTATGGCTTAGGCTTTCATAGAAGAGTTAGGTCGAAAAAAACCTTTCAAAATGAGTTAGAAAAAATTCCTGGAATCGGATCGTCTTCGGCTCAGAAGTTGCTGAATCATTTTAGAAGTGTGAAGCAAGTTCAAAAAGGAAATTTTGATGATCTTTCTAAAATTGTAGGTCCTCAAAGAGCGCAACAGATTTTGGATTATTTTAAGCAAAAGCCAACATGATCCTTGAAGGTTTTATTTATCTGTATTCGTTAGGAGTGAAAGAGAATTTATATAATAGTTCATTGTTTAAATATTTGTAACCAAAGCTTATCAAAAATAAAGAGCCTGCTTCATACGAAGCAGGCTCTTTAAAAGACAAAAACATTTTAATTCTCTATAATACAGATACATTAATTGCATTTGGGCCTTTTCTGCCTTCCTTAATTTCATAAGTTACTTCATCACCTTCCTTGATTTTTGTGTTTAAATCAGTTACGTGAACGAAAATCTCAGGGGATCCGTCGGAAGGAACAATGAAACCAAAACCTTTAGTTTCATTGAAAAACTTTACTGTTCCTTGATACATAATAAAAAAAATTTGAATTGTAAAAGTACTACTTATCTTTTAGTAAACAAGACTTTTGTATAATTATTTAAAAATTAAATATCTAATCTCAATTTCCTCACGAATTTTTATTGTCTTTAAATACCAAGATTTAACGTTGTAATATTCAATAACAGCATGATTAATTACTATCCAGGTGCTTGATTTATATTGGAGCTTTCGATTGCATATTTAAAGAAATTATTCCTCTGTAGGCACGAATCTAATTTCTCCTAAAGACTTACTCTCATCAATAACTGCTTTTTCTACAAAAAACTTTCTGTCTTGATAAGTAGCTTTATGAATGAGGTTATTGATAGGTTTTGAGCTTTTATCTAAATCTATCATTTTAGCCATTTTGGGATCGCTAATATCAATAGTTGCTAAACCACCAAAACCATATTCATCACCATCAAAATGCATTACATTGATTTTAAAAGTATCTTTACTTACAGGTATAGGTTGATGAATAATCCAAGGACCTAATGGATAAGTGCTATTTTGATAAACAAAAGTATCAACAAAGTAGATTTCTGAATATGTATTAATATCAAAAGCAGTTAAAACATCCTCTTTTGATTTTATTTGTTTCTTCGCCATATAATAAGAAGAAAATACTCCATAATGATTTTCTTGTCTTAAATCCTTTAATCTATTATTAATCACAAAGCTAATCAATAGTGTATTATCCAAACATTGGATGGTTTTTACATGTAAATAGTCTATTCCGTCAAGAGTCAATGAGCCTTGATTGTGGGCAAAATATTGAGGTCGTTCAAATATACTTTCATCTATTCGAATCGGTAAGTTTTTAATTGTTGAGGAATCCTCGAATTTTGGAGACAGGTAAGTATGCGACTTTAAATCAGTAAAAATACCTTCTTGCATTGTTCCATCAAATAATAACATGCCATATGGTGTGCTGGCAACATAATAAATACTAAACTGAAAAATAGAATCCTCAAAAGCGTATCCTAAATCAATATTGTTATTACTCGTATTAAAAAGGTCATTTAGACTAGATTCTGATATGTTATTAATAGAGAAAGTATTATAAACTTCATTATCTATAAAAAACGCTTTACTTCCACTAGAATCTGTGAATTTTTTATTGTAAATAATATCTGCTTCTAATTCGTTTTCTTTTTTATACTTAGAAGCCATAGCATAATTATTAGTGATGATTTTTATTGCTAAATTTTCGGGCACCTTAATCTCTGTTTTCCCTTGAGCTACAGTGGCTAATTTACTTAAAGGTAAAGCGCACATAAAACAATCAATATCCGAATAGACAATAAGAACTGTGGGCTGATTATCTTTTATTTGAAATTCGCTTTTTAAATAATCCAATTCATTAGCGGCATCTTGTCCAAAAACTGTAAAACTTAAACCTAAAAAAACAAACAAAATTAGGATTCTATACATACTGATATTTTTTAAGGGGTTAAAAGCTCACCCCTGTATTTATTAATTTGAATAATTCCTTTATAATTCAACTAAAGTAAATTCATAATGGCTTTTTGTACCGAATTCTATTACCTGACTATTTATAAGCTCGCCTTCAACATGTGTTTCTTCTCCATCCTCACTAATAGCAGTAATTTCAGCATATGTACTATGCTGATTTTGTCCGGGATGAGTCATGGGTTTGTTGGAAATTACATAACATATTTGACGATCGAAAAAGTTATCACAATCAATAGTAATATTAATAGTTTGGCTCCCATCAGCATTAATTCTATGATCAATGGTAGTTCCATTATTTCTGCCATAAATAGTAATAGCATCTCCTCCACCATATTGTGCATGGATAAAAGTTGCAGACACTAACATGGTTATTAAACTAAAAAATACTTTTTTCATATTATATATATTAAAAAACTATTCCCTACTCTTAAGGATTTTTGGGCTTTTCTCCGCTAGAAGTAGTTAAGTCAAATATATTTAAAAAAATACCATTATTAATATTCATTTAAGTGTCTATCTAATTAGCCTAATGCTGTTGTAGCACTTAATGTTAAAATAAAACGGCTTTCAACTTTTAACAACCTTCTAACATTGCAAACAAACAAACAAACAAACAAACAATTTGCGTTAAATATAATAAAATAATAAGTTAAAGTTGTGTGTTTTTATTTATTTCCTCTTCAGGTTTCTTTAAACCCTAAATTTGTTTTTTACTTATATCTTGATATGTAAATTATATTCCAATTTAATAATGTTCATTAAGCTGTCATTTGTTTAGTATTTATAGCTTGAGTCAGGTTATAGATCTTTATCAAGTTAGTCAGCTAAGTGACTGACCAAAACCCCAGATTAAACTAATTGTTGAATCTGATATTTAAAAGTAGCAATTTTAAATACTAGGATAAAATACCACAACATATTTTTCAACTTGACAGTTCATCGAAAAAAAATGCGGATAACCATTAGTCACCCGCATTTTTTTAAAGTAGAAAAGATATCATTAAATATCTAAACCATATTTTTTAGCATTGGCTAACGCAATTTCATAACCTGCATCAGCATGTCTAATAACGCCCATTGCTGGATCATTATGCAATACTCTTCTGATTCTTTCTTCTGCATCATCTGTACCATCTGCAACAATTACCATTCCTGCGTGTAATGAATAACCCATTCCAACACCACCACCATGATGAAAACTTACCCAACTTGCACCACCGGCAGTATTAATTAAAGCATTTAAAATCGGCCAATCAGCAACCGCATCAGAACCATCTTTCATAGCTTCTGTTTCTCTATTCGGAGAAGCAACAGAACCACAGTCTAAGTGATCACGACCAATAACAATAGGCGCTTTTACTTTTCCTGTACGAACTAATTCATTGAAAAGCAATCCTGCTTTTTCACGCTCTTCCATACCTAACCAACATATTCTAGATGGTAATCCTTGGAATTCAATCTTTTCTCTAGCTAATTTTAACCAACGTTGTAAACCTTCATTTTCTGGGAATAATTCAGCGATTGCTTTATCAGTAGTATAAATATCTTCCGGATCACCACTCAAAGCAACCCATCTGAAAGGTCCTTTCCCTTCACAAAATAAAGGACGGATATAAGCAGGTACAAAACCTGGGAAACTAAACGCATTTTCCACTCCTCTTTTGTCCTTTGCTTGACCTCTTAAGTTATTTCCATAATCAAAAGTAATCGCACCACGCTCTTGTAAAGCTATCATTTGACGGACATGTCTTGCCATGGTGTCTAATGATAAATTCTTATATTTTTCAGGATCTTCTTCTCTTAATGCATTAGCTTCTTCAACCGATAAATTTTCAGGGAAATAACCAATTAATTCGTCATGAGCTGAAGTTTGATCTGTCAACGTGTCTGGTGTTATATTATGATCAATCAAATATTGTAAAAGGTCTACCACATTACAAGTTACTCCTATTGAAATTGCTTCTTTATTTTCTTTAGCTTCTAAAGCACGGTTTACAGCTTTCTCAATATCATCATACGACTCATCTAAGTACTTTGTTTCTAGTCGCTTATCCACTCTCCACTGTTCAATTTCTGCAACTAAAGCCACACCTTCATTCATTGTAATAGCTAAAGGTTGAGCTCCACCCATACCACCTAATCCTGCAGTAACATTAAATGTACCTTTTAAACTACCCTCGTAATGCTGATCTGCTAAACTAAGATAGGTTTCATAAGTTCCTTGCACTATTCCTTGAGAACCAATATATATCCAACTGCCCGCCGTCATTTGACCATACATCATCAATCCTTTTTCCTCTAAAGCTCTAAAATGATCCCAATTCGCCCATTTTCCTACCAGGTTGGAATTGGCCAATAAAACTCTTGGAGCATCTTTATGAGATCTTAAAACCCCTACAGGTTTCCCACTTTGAATCATCAAGGTTTGGTCTTCTTCTAAATCTTTTAAAGCTTCCACAATTTTATCAAAACTTTCCCAATCTCTTGCGGCCTTCCCTATTCCTCCATAAACCACTAAATCTTCAGGACGCTCTGCCACTTCAGGATCCAAATTATTTAAAAGCATTCTATACGCAGCTTCCGTCACCCAGTTTTTACAATTTAATTCGTTTCCTCTTGGGGCTTTTAAATTTTTTCTATGCATATTTTTTATTTTAGTCATGAATGTTTGCTCAAAATTACGGAATCTTCTTCTTTCGGAGTCACTCACAGGTAGAGGAATCTTTTAAACGCTGTATCGATAGCCCATTTATTGGAAAAAATTATAAATTGTTGGGATGTTTGCATAATATTATTATGTTCATAAGAAATATTTATTATGAATAAAATTACGGCAATATTAATAGCTATGTGCTCCGTGTTGATCGTTCCGAAAAGTTTTGCACACAAGAAGATGAAATATGGATTAGGCTTGGAATTTGGATATAATCATCTTACTGGAGTAATTGCTGAAGAACTAACCCATAATGGCTTGTCTGGTAATCAATTTAAGCAATATAGTAGCGCGAGTTTTAGCCCTTTTATTTATGGCCAAAGAAATATTATCAATTCGCATTGGATGATTAATTTCGGTTTGGGATATGTGGGATATCATCATTATTTTGATTTTAAACACCAGCATCGTTATGATA
>SMES01000033.1_pt1 | contig 29053 bp, 27 predicted proteins | sample 2456241 | NCBI WGS metagenome assembly SMES01 (sample SAMN10132598, study PRJNA489261) | soil metagenome | isolation source: day1 antibiotic-silty clay loam soil | place: USA | reverse complement strand
GAGTAGCAAAACTATGACGTAATGTTTTAAAACTAACTTTTTTAAGAATACCGGTTTGTTTGTTTTGGTGTAACCTGCATCAGTTATGAAATGAGTTTGGGTGAGATGAAATTCATGAATAAAGCGGGTGAATTTCCATAAATGTGCGCGTTTATTACTCCTATTGATAAATATACGGAACATCAATATTAAAAAATACCCATAATTTTGAGCACAGATTTGATATCAAAGTCTCATAAAACTAAATTGTGTTTATATTTTTGGACTTTAGTTTTCAGATTTTTGATAAATCAATATCATAAACAAATCCGTAAATAAACAAACTGTATCATATCAGCATCTTAGTTTCGGGATTAAAAATCCCTATTTATCCCTATTTCGAGATGCGTTACACTAACATCTTGAACAGCCAACGTAACTAAAACAAAAAACGCTATCACTCCATAAAACAAAATCTAAGTCCGCCATCATTAAGCTGTATTAAAAAGAATAAGACAACTCAATTCCAACAAAACCTATTAGGTCAACACCCTATTTTCTTACAAGTAATTGAAATTCCAATGGATAATAGAACACTATAAAAAAGAAGAGGCTGCTGTTGGAGATGTTAGCAATGCGCGCATCTCGAACACTTGATAAAGCGGATTTCCAAATCCGCAAACAAACACATCAAAAAGAATAAAACAACTCCATTTCACCCAAACACCTAATTCCCCTTCACCCTCACCCAAAGTTTTGCCATCAAAGCCTTACCATCCCTCGCCGTCTTTGGTGCTTCAACAACCTTAAATCCTACGACATCTGGTAAAAAGATATAAGAAAAAACAAATTGCTGTTGACCATTTTCGTTTTTCATAACTCCAAATCGCAAATCATTGAAATGATAATTTCCTGCTTTTTCTTCTATGATGTACCACCCTTCGGTGACCTCAACTAAAGTGGAAAAATCATCCGTATGATGAATGACCGCCTCCGCAATTGGATCGTTTTCATAAGATTCAAATACAATCGGCTGAGTATCAAAAAAACTATAATCTCCGATAAAATATAAATCCTCGCCCTTCACTTGAGATTGCCATAAAATAGAATTCAAAGCCGTGGGTTTAACAATCAACTCCTGATAAACAATACCTTGATCTTGTAATGCTTTTTTAAAAACTTGAACGGTATAAAACTTAGCTGCTACAGTCCATAATAAATAAACGGAACTCCAAATAAAACCTCTTCTTAATGTTTTCATACGTAGTTTTCCCCTTTGCCGCCACATCACCACTAAAGCAATAATCCAAGGTAAAGTATAGAGCGGGTCCACGACAAAAATCGTTTTGAAGGAAAAACGAGTACTGTGAGGATATAAAAGTTGCACGCCCCAAGAAGTAAATAAATCAATCGCAATATGTGTGGCTATAGTTGCAGCAACTAAAATAGTAGCCATAGCATAAGAAATACGCTTTCGTTCTATACGCCAAAATAACGCACCTAACAACGGACTTAATAGAAGTATGCCTAAGAAGGAATGGGTCAGACTTCTATGAAAGTCTACGGCCTTAACGGGATCAAATAAATAGCCAATCCAAACATCTAAATCTGGTAATGTCCCTAATATGGCGCCATATAGGAAAGTTCTTTTATTGCCCAACTGCTGACCCGCTATTACTTCAACCGTTGCAATACCAATCGCTATTTGTGTTAATGAATCCATGTTTCTAAAACTTAATAAGCATTAAAATATAAGATTTTTAAACTGTAAGTAATTTAAAACTTTATCAACGACACAAAAAAACGGACAGCAATTAAGCCATCCGTTTCATAAATATCAACAGTTTAAGACTTACTTCACTTCTGAAATCTTAACCATATTGGTCGGTAACCTTTCTGTCACTGGCAAACTACCTGTGCTCACCACTACATCTCCTTTTTCTACCAACTTGTGCATTTTTAAAATCTTCAATTGCATTTCAATCATCAAATCTAAATCTGTCTTTTCTTCATAGTAAAATGCTTTCACACCCCAACTTAAACTCAGTTGATTGACTAATTCCTTAGTCTGCGTAAACACATATAATGATGCGTAAGGCCTAAAACTTGATAACATGAAAGCGGTATATCCACTTTGAGTCATTCCGATCAACGCGTCTGCATTAACGTCTTCTGCTATTTTACAAGCATTATAACATAAAGCATCACTTAAAAAAGAGGGAGAATGTGGTTGAGGAACTAAATTCCTATTGTAAACCATTTTTTCTTGTTCCACTTCCTTAATGATGTTCACCATTGTTTGAACTACTAAAGCAGGATGGTTTCCCATAGCAGTTTCTCCGCTCAACATCACACAATCTGCACCTTCCATCACGGCATTCGCAACATCAGAAACCTCACTTCGATTAGGTCGGCTTCTTTCCATCATACTTTCCATCATCTGCGTAGCAATAATCACTGGCTTCGCTCTGTGAATACACTTACGGACAATATCTTTTTGAATCATCGGCACTTTCTCCACAGGCATTTCAACACCTAAATCACCACGCGCTACCATTACTGCATCAGAAGCTAAAATAATTTCCCTTAAATGGAAAACAGCTTCTGGCTTTTCAATCTTAGCAATGATCTTAGCCTTGCTACCCTTAGAAGTCAATATGAATCGCAAATCGAAAATATCCTTCGGTTTACGAACAAAAGATAAACCTATCCAATCAATTTCATTTTCGATGATAAAATCTAAATCCCTCAAATCCTTTTCAGTCAAAGAAGGTAATGAAATATTAGTATCAGGTAAGTTCACACCTTTTCTAGGCAATAAAACACCTCCTACTAGTATCTTTACTTTAACTAAAGGTTCAGGCGTAATTTCTACAATTTCCGCATCTATTTTCCCATCATCAAGTAGGATTTTTTCACCCACTTTACAATCTAAATGGAAATTAGGATAAGAAATATAAATACTATCCTTTGTACCGTTGACTTCCTCTTGATTTGAAAACGCAACAATATCACCTTTTTCTAAAACCAATGCTCCACCTTCGATTTCTCCCACTCTCAACTTTGGACCTTGCAAATCTGCTAAAATAGCAATATTAGACTGCAGCTCTTCATTAATCGTTCTGATGCGTTTAATGACTTCGGCGTGTTCTTCATGTGTTCCATGAGAAAAGTTCAATCTAAAAACATTTACGCCTGCTTTAACAAGTTCCCGTAATCCTTCAGGACTGTTACTCGCAGGACCAACTGTTGCAATGACCTTGGTTTTATGACCCATAATTTATTTTTAATTTTTTAGTCCTTAATATACGAAAAGTTAAGGAAACTATAGTTGAATGGCTTCAAAATTTGTTAATTCTTCGAATTGTTTGACACGTTTTAAAATATCTTCATGTGTAATTTCTTTCAATCGCTCTGTACCAAATTTCTCTACACAAAAAGAAGCCATAGCTGATCCTATAATCACTGCTTTCTTCATGTTTTCAAATGAAATATCATCTGTTTTAGCTAAATGACCTACAAAACCACCTGCGAAACAATCGCCTGCACCTGTAGGGTCAAAAACTTCTTCCAATGGTAATGCGGGCGCTGAAAAAACTTTTCCATCATGAAATAACAAAGCTCCGTGCTCACCTTTTTTAATCACCACATATTTTGGACCCATTGCATGGATTTTATGTGCTGCTTTTACTAAAGAAAACTCCTCACTTAATTGTCTTGCTTCACTATCATTTACCACTAATACATCTACTAATTTCAATGTTTCCAATAACTCATCCATAGCAATATCCATCCAAAAATTCATGGTGTCTAAGATGATTAACTTAGGTTTGTTCTTCAACTGATGGATAACCGATTTCTGAACCGCGGGAGCTAAATTTCCTAACATTAAATACTTACAATCCTGATAAGATTCTGGTATTACAGGATTAAAATGCTCTAAAACATTCAAATCTGTAATCAATGTATCACGCGTATTCATATCTAAATGATATTTCCCACTCCAAAAGAATGATTTTTCATCTTTTTTGATTTCAACCGCATCAAAAGAAACGCCTCTTTTACCAAGTTCGTCTAATTCTTCTTGAGGAAAATCACCACCTACTACAGATACTTGTTTGATAGGTTTATAAAAACTTGATGCTACCCACGCCACATAAGTTGCTGATCCACCAATAGCTCTTTCAATTTTTCCAAAAGGGGTTTCAATAGTATCAAAAGCCATTGTTCCCACTGTTACTATAGACATATATTATATTTTTAATTGATTAATTGACTCGATTAATTTTTCTTTTTTAATAGGCACAACGCCCACATATTCACAAACTAAACCTCCCGCAATATTCGCCACTTCCATAGCTTGTTCCATATTTCTTGAAATGGCATACCACATTGCTGCAACAGAAATGACCGTATCTCCTGCTCCACTCACATCTCTAATCGTTCTTGCATGTGCAGGCGTCAATTTGGATTGCTCTTCTTGCGCATAAAACATACCGTGTTCAGAAAGTGTGATTAAACTGATTTGATGATTTAATTCCGCTTTCAATTGCTGATGTGCTTTGATTAAAGAGGAACTTTCGGGAGTGATTGTATAGTTTTTTAAACCTTCTTTTATTTCTTTGAGATTAGGCTTGAAAATATCAACCCCTTTATACGCCAAGAAATTTTTCTTTTTAGGATCAACAGCCGTAACGATGTTTAATAACTTACAGTGATTGATGATTTTCTGAATAACATTTTCTTTTAAAACACCTTTATTATAGTCTTCGAATATAACCACTTGAGGTTTTTCTATTTGAAGAAACTTTAAGACTTTTTCAATAAAAGCATGTTCATCTTTTGTAGAGAGCTCGGTAGTGTCTTCTTCATCTAAACGCATCACCTGTCTTTGATGACTTAATATCCGCGTTTTTCGAGTGGTTCTTCGAGTAGCGCTTTTCTGAATTAATGAAGTTTCAATAGCTGCAGCTTCACAAAATTCCAATATTTTATTACCATTATCATCATCGCCAATAACGGTGGCCATCGTCACTTTAGCACCTAATGCGCTGCAGTTTAAAGCAGCATTTGCCGCGCCTCCTAACCTATCTTCTGTATAATCAATTTCAAGAATAGGAACAGCTGCTTCAGGCGAAACTCTGTCCACTGCCCCCCAAGCATAACTGTCGATCATCACATCGCCAATAACTACTACGTGCAATTGCTCCATCTGTTGCCACACCTCATCCAAATCTGCAAACATTTACGAAACTATTTTTATGAATATTTTTTCCTTCTGATAAAAAACCAAACCCCAGCAAAGATAATATAAACCAAAATAGGAACAGCGATATTTAACCACTGCATCTTAGTTCGATCTTTCTTAACGGTTTGTGGATCTAAAAGCCTAATATCAAAATTCTTACTTCTCGCACCTAACAATTGTTCTCCACGATTGAAGTAAGTCATGATGTTATTTAGTAAAACTTTATTATCAAATCTAAAATCACTATATCTAAAAGTTCCCATTTCAGAAGGACCATTTTGTTCCGAAAATCCATTTAAAAACAATGAACCATCCGCTGCGACAAACATTTTATTATCCACATCCGAACTAGTTTTAAGTTGCAATTGGTGACGTGCTATAAAATCTTGAACTTCTTGAGGTTGTCTTCTGGAATAAAATGACTGCATTCGACCTTCAAATAAAGCTCCAACCGTTTGAACACCCATGTTATATTGTGCTTCATTCAATTGCTCCATCGCTGACTCTAACTGAACAGGCGTGGGAACAGCAATCGCTTTAGTATAACGACTACTAACTAAAATCGGCGTTTTTATAATATTAGGATCGTTCTCATTAAAATCAATACTGCTTACAAACCGTCCTAAAACGCCCGTAATTTGTTGACCAATAGGATGTTCCTTATTCGTTTCCAAAATCGGATAGTAAATCCAAGGAAACATAGCATGTTCTGCTTGCTCAAATCCTTGTGGCGCTAAAGGAATCATCACATGATTTAAAGCATCTACTACAATCACTTGATTGACTCTAAATCCATAATGAAAAAACAAATCACTTAAATTCAAATCAACAGGCATACTATTATACTGACCTGTCATTTGTAAACTGTCCAAATTCCCTGTCACCCCATTGACATTCCAAACAATTTGCCCTCCATGCATTAAATATTGATCCAACTTGAATTTATCCACTTCACTAAATGCTTCCGTCGGTTGATTTACCACAATCGTTTTATAGTCCTTCGATATTTCAACGGTAGATTGTAAATTCAGCGTATCTAAATGATAGTACTGACCTATTTCACCTAATAAACCAATTAATTCATAACCAAAAGGTTGACCATTTCCTGTGAGATATCCTACGCCCGCTTTTTCAGTAGTAGTCAGATCATCTATCGCTTGTGCAAAATTATATTCTAATAATATTTCTGATTTATTTAAAATCGATCTCGACAGATTAGGTGTATTCGTTTCTTGTAAAAAAACAGGTCGATACTGCACTTCTCCTTCTTGATTTTGCATGGCGACTAAAGCCCAAGGAAAAACCATTCTTTGCGCAGTTCCCTTTTTTCCTGCATCAATAGTCACAGGAATTCCAGACATTTTAAAATGATTTAGCTTTTGTAAGGCCTCTTCTGAACTATCGTCTAAAGGATCAATGATGCTATAAGTAATGTTGTTATTACTTATGCTTCGAAACTGACTTAAAAGAACCTCTGCACTTTTAGATAATCTTTTAAATGCTGCGGGCAAGTCATCACCTGCCAAAAAGACTTCAATATGAATGGGTTGTTTGACCTCTTTTAATAAGGTTTTAGTCGTAGGCGTGATAGAATAACGCTTATCCGTGGTCCAATCTGATTGAACATGAATCCAAAAACTACCTAAAACGATAAAGATAAAACCTATCACCACTAATAATAGTTGATATTGATGTTTTCTCTTTTGCTTAGCAATAAAGGAAGATTTCGATTTTTGATCCATAAATTAAGACAAAATTTGCTTAGCAAAAATATAAAATAAAGCACTGAATAACTAATCCTTTAATCCGGATTATTCAGGAGATTACATTTGATTTAAGATGAGCTTCGTAATTCTATGATAATAGCATACTATATCAACGAGTTACAAGTATAATATAAAGTCAAAAGAATCCAAATAGGGCGTATGACAAATCCTAATTTGGGTTAAGCTTTTTTTCTTTAAATAGCTTAAATCAATTAAAAACTAAACTGTTAATCTTGTAAATTAACAATATGGTGAATCATGTTGTCGAATCGCTTATTTAAGAGTTGCTACAGTTCTCTTTTAATCGTTCCTAAAACTTCAATGGTTTTGACTAACAACTCATTAGAAGGTGCGCCCACATCTGCATGTGCAATAAACCTTGTCAAACCGAAAAGCTCTTTCATATAAGTGATTTTCTCCTTCACTTGAGCTTCTGTTCCCATAACTAAAGCCCCATCAGCAGACATGCCACTTAAAAACTGACCGTATTGATATGGAGCCCAACCTCGTGTTTTTCCTATGCGATCCATCTGAGCTGCATATTTCTTAAAATAAGCTTTTTGAGCATCCTCATCAGGTAAAACTAAAGTATGTGCATGCACTCCAACTTGCATTTGATCTGCGGGATGTCCATGTTTTAAATAGACTTGTTTGTAATATTCGATTAAAGGTTTAAATGCAGAAATCTGACCTCCTATAATCGCTAAAATCAAAGGTAATCCTGCTTTTGCTGCTCTTTCAACCGAAGCTGGAGTACCACCTACAGCAACCCAAATAGGCACAGGAGTTGTTGTTCTTGGATAAATACCGACCTCATTTAAAGATGCTCTTGTCTCTCCACTCCAGGTTACTTTTTCATTCTTTATAACCTCTTGAAGTAATTCAAACTTCTCTTCAAATAAAACCTCATAATCTGATAAGGAATATCCAAATACAGGAAAGGATTCTGTAAAACTTCCACGACCAATACCAATCTCAGCTCTACCATTACTCATCGCATGAATAGTTGCATAAGATTGATATAATGCAATAGGATCAGAGGAACTCAATACATTCACTGCGCTCATCAACTTGATATTTTTAGTTACTGTACTTAATCCTGCCAACAACGTATGTGGCGAAGAAATGGCATAGTCCGGTCGATGATGTTCTCCAATTGCAAAGACATCTAAGCCTTGTTGATCTGCTAAAATCCCATGTGCAATTAATTGATGAATCACCTGCGTGGACTTCACCGCAGAAGACTCATTGTTTTGTAAAACCACATCCCCAAAATATCCTATTCCTAATTCCATAATTATCTATTTAAGGTAAAGTATTGAAATAAACTTAAAAATAGCCTGAAATTTTATACCTCAGGCTTTAAAATTTAATGAATTACCAATCTAACTCTTCATCATCTTCATTTTTTTCTTCAATCTCCTTATCAGCTAATCTTTGTTTATAAACCTTTGCTGATAATAATATACTCGCTTCATATAAAAGTAACAATGGAATCCAAACTAAGAATACACTGAACCAATCTGGCGGCGTTATAATCGCTGCAACAAGCATAATAATAACGATAGCGTATCTGCGTTTTTCACGCATTAATTGTGGGGTTAAGATACCTACTTTCGATAAAAAATACACGACAATCGGCAATTCAAATACCAATCCCATACCAATAATCAATTGAGAAACCGTGTCATAATAGTTCTTAATCGTAATGATATTTTTAAAATTCGGACTTAATTGATAATTGGAAAAGAAACTAATCGTGAACGGCGCCACAACAAAATAAGCGAAAACCACTCCAAATAAAAACAAGAACGAAGACCAAAACACGATACCACTCGCCATTTTAATTTCCTTATCCGTTAAGGCAGGTTTTATAAAACGCCAAAACTCCCAAAAAACGTAAGGAAAAGAAATGATAAATCCAGTAAATAAAGAAACGGATATAGACAGCATAAACTGCCCCACTAATTGGGTGTTTTGAAATTCTAAATCCACTCCATTCATACAAAAATCATCGATATTGACCAGTTCCCCTAAATAACACATCCATTTATAGGATATGAAATCAGATTTCGCTGGACCAATAATTATTTTATCAAAAACAAAATCGATATTGATAAAAACAAAAATCGCTGCAACAATAATAACCAACAAAGAACGCACCATGTGCCACCTTAAGGCTTCCACATGCTCCATCATACTCATGGTCGCAATACCATCAGTAGAAATACCTCGGCGCTCTAAAAACCTTTTAATAAAGCTCAATGTCTATGATTTAATATTTATTTTATTTCTTCTGTCTTCATGACGTCCCCCTTCAAAATCAATAGTAAGAAAAGCTTTCACCATATCTTTAGCTACTTCATCTGTTACAAATCGTGCTGGAATACATAAAATATTAGCATCATTATGTAAACGACCTAATGCAGCCAATTCTTCAGTCCAACAAAGTGCTGCTCTCACATTTTCATGTTTATTCGCAGACATGCAAACGCCATTACCACTTCCACACAATAAAATACCTTTGGTAAAAGTACCTTCACTCACTGCTTGAGCTACAGGATGTGCAAAATCCGGATAATCAATAGAGTCTGTACTATACGCCCCTACATCCTTTACCGTATAACCCATTGCTTCTAAAATGGGTAACAAAAAACTTTTTCTTTCAAATCCTGCATGATCTGAGCCTATGATAATATTCATATCGGACATAATGGAAATTTTTACAAAAATACATGAAGACAATCTTCTAACAAAATTACAAGTTTATGATGACAATATTTTAGCCATAATTAGAGTTTCCTCTTTCAACGAATTATTTAAGTTTTTAATCTGACCCATAGGTTCAGCTCGTATTTCACCATGATGAAAACCTACCATCACATTTTTTTCTCCTCGTAAAATGGATTTTATAGCATGATAACCAAAATGACTTGCCACCCATCGATCATGATAACTCGGTGATCCACCTCGTTGAATATGACCTAAAATCGCAATTCTTGGTTGAACTTCCGGAAGATTTTTTTTGATCAACTCCTTTACCACTTCCACTCCACCAATATCATCACCTTCTGCCACTACAATAATCCTAACTAACTTTTCTCTCTTCGCGTCACTAGCAATCCGATCCATAATCCGATCCATATTAGTCACCGTTTCAGGAATTAAAATATCTTCAGCTCCACAAGCCACACCACTATGTAAGGCTATATAACCCGTATCTCGACCCATGACTTCCACAATAAATAATCGATCATGCGCATGTGCCGTATCTCTAATTTTATCTATCGCTTCTACGGCTGTATTTACCGCGGTATCAAAACCTATCGTATAATCTGTTCCTGAAATATCCTTATCAATCGTACATGGAATTCCTACCACATTGACGTCTGGATATTCCTCATTAAATTCCATCGCACCTCTAAATGATCCATCTCCACCCAATATTACTAATTGAGTGATACCTTTTTCACTCAAATGTTTATAAGCTAATGCTCTGCCTTCTTTCGTTTGAAAATCATCTGAACGAGCAGTTTTAAGAATAGTGCCACCTCTTTGTAAGATATTAGAAACGGAAGTGGTCACTAAAGGAATAAAGGCATTTTCTACCAATCCTTGAAAACCTCTTCTGACTCCAAAAACTTCCATATCATGATGAATAGCTGTTCGCACAACTGCACGAATAGTCGCATTCATCCCTGGCGCATCACCACCCGACGTTAAAACCGCAATTTTTGTTTGAGTTTTCATAAGCTTATTTTAATCCTGTATGCCCAAAACCACCTGTTCCACGAACTGTACTGTCTAATTCATCTGTTGATTCCCATTCTAAAACAGCATGTGCAGCAATCACCGCTTGAGCGATTCGTTCGCCATCTTCAATCGTAAATGCTTCTTGTGATAAATTCACTAAACCAATCTTAATTTCGCCTCTATAATCACTATCAATAGTGCCCGGTGAATTGATTACCGTAATACCATGCTTTATCGCCAATCCACTTCGAGGTCTGATTTGAATTTCATACCCTTGTGGAATAGCCACATGCAAACCCGTTGCAATCATAGCTCTTTCCATGGGTTTTAAAACTACAGGTGCTTCTAAAAATGCACGTAAATCTAATCCCGCAGCTCCCTCACTTTCATATTGAGGTAATGGATGATGCGAATGATTAATCACTGATACTTTTAATTTGCCCATTTTATATAAATTTTTGAATAACGCTTTTTAAATCTTCATGAATATGACCATTCGTCGCTAAAGTTTCTTTTGAAAATACATTCATTTCCTCGTCTTGAAAACCCGTGATTTTTCCTCCTGCTTCTTGAACAATTAAATAACCCGCTGCTATATCCCAGGCATTTAAACTAAACTCCCAAAATCCATCAAATCTCCCACAAGCCACCCAACATAAATCTAATGCTGCAGAACCCAATCGCCTGATAGGAATACCCAATGAGGCAACCTCTGCAAAGATAGCTACAATATCCACTTGTTCAGGATGCTTATATGGAAAGCCGGTCACTAAACATGAATTTAAAAATGGACGCGCTTCAGAAACCCGAATCGGACGATCATTTAAATAAGCGCCTTGACCTTTTTCCGCAAAAAACAATTCCTTCATCATCGGATTGTACACCGCGCCAAAAAGCATTTCTCCATCTTTCATCACTCCAATGCTTACACAACAAAGTGGAATACCTTGCGCATAGTTAATCGTACCATCGATAGGATCAATAATCCATAAATAACCAGATTTCTCCACTTCTCCACCAAATTCTTCTCCTAAAATGTGATGCCTCGGAAAAGCACTTTTAATATTTGCTCTGATCAATCGCTCAGAAGCCATATCCACTTCTGTCACTAAATTATTTATGCCTTCCTTAGCCGTAATTTCAAATTCCGTGTCGAAACGCTTCAAAATCAATGCACCCGCTTCTTTGATGGTGTCAATCAATACTTCTTTTATATTCAAACTCATCTTTTTATTTTTTTAACACACAACGTCCTCAATTCCTTTTATTTCACCAACTTGGTTTTTCTTGAGGCAAAATATTCTAAACCAAATATAATCATAAAGCCGAGAACCATAAAAAGTACAGCAACTAACACTTGAGGATCGCCTTCAAAACCTGATGGCAAAACATTATTTTCCACAAAAGGCACTTGCTCTCCCTTACTATTGGTTCGATACGAAACCACCTCTCTCCAAGGCCAAATTTTATTTAAAGAACCCACCATAAAACCTGTCAAAATAGCTAAAGTGGAAAATTTATAGTTCTTGAATAACATCGTCAGCACTCGAGAAAATAATTTAATACCGACTAACATTCCTAAACAGAAAACGAAAATTTTGGATCCGGCAGGTAAAATAATACTCATGTCCATCGCTCTCAATCCTTCCGTTAATTTACTTAAAGTTTCAAGAACTGGTCTGTAGGCGCCTAATAATAACAAAATAAAAGCACCAGAAACCCCAGGTAAAATCATAGCGATAATGCCAAAAAAACCAGCAATGAAAAAGAAATAAGTACTGTCCGTACCCGCCAAAGGTTTTAAAGTAGTGATAAAATAAGCCACGAAAGCCGCAGCAAGACCTAATAGTATTTCTTTCAAGCCCCATCGCCCCACTTGTTTTCCGATATAAATCACACTAGCTAAAATCAAACCAAAAAAGAAGGACCACACCGCAATAGGATAAACCTCCATCGCGTAAATCACTAATTTGGCTAAGGATAAAATACTAAAAGCTATACCTGCACCTAAAACCAATAGAAAATTTAGGTTATAAGCTTTCCAAGTAGTTTTTAATCCGTCTTTTTTCCAATCTTTGAAAAATGAAAGACTTAACTTATCAATAGTACTGACTAATTCTTCATAAATACCTGTAACAAAAGCAATAGTTCCACCCGAAACTCCGGGAACAACATCCGCCGCTCCCATCGCAATACCTTTAAAAAATAATGTTACACGTTGAAGGAAATGATTCGATCCCATAGTAGATAAAATGTGATCATTCTCGATGAATGAACGATTATTGATTTAGAAAGCACAAATGTACTTGATTTTAAATATTTCGATAGCCATTCCAGCGTTTTCTTAATATCCATTCCATTGTTAAACTCAACAATATCAATCCAAACCACCATTTCCAATCAATTGCACGTTCACGCTTACCCACCTCTGCAGCTATGGGCTCATTTAAATGTGCGGATGCATACCAATCTTTTATGGTGTGCGTTTCCCGCCAATCCACAAAAACACCTTCATTTAATTCCGCCCACTGTTGCATACCATGCCAATAAGCCTCTAAATTCAACTCTTCTAAAGACTGTGCATGAATCTCAAAGAAACCATTACTCACATAAGCTTTATGATCTTTTAAATAGACCTTAAACTCATACAAACCGTTCGACCAATGACCTAAATCTACTTGCCAACTTTGCTGACTCGAGGCTTGCATGGAAAAGGTTTCTAATAACTCTTCCCCTTTCCTAAGTTCTAATAAAACTTCTTCTTCATAAGCATTTAAGAAATCATCAAAAACCTGAGCAGTGACTAAAATCGGTTGATAATTATAATATTCCGCTTGGTTGCTATATGCTTCCAATTTCTTACCAGACAACAAATGCTGCATATAACGCATCCAATTCAAAAACAAAGATTGAGGCATGCTCGGACTTTCTAATATCTCTTCTGTGTCTTTCACTCTGTTTTCCTGCAAATGCCATTTCCACCAACCTACTCCATTAATTAGTAAAGCCGGTTGTGGACTTGTTTTCATCCAAGCAAAAATATTTGAAGGTCCTTTATAAGTTGCTAAAATCACACCATCATTCACTGCAGCCATAGGAATTTGAAAAGTAAACCACATAGGTGGCGCTTCTGATTGTGCTAAATCCACAGCAAAATATTCCGGGAAATGTCCTGAATGCTTATCCCATTCCACATCTAGTTCTTGACTGGATGGCAATTGACGTAATGGCGGTAAATTCCACTTACTCAAAGCTTCGGGTGTAGAATATGCTCCAAGTATTTGTATTAAACCTTTATTTGTTGGCAAATCAATACTGTTCGGCAATTGATGAGTAATCACTAAAGCATAATCGGATAATTGAGTGGGAGGTGTGGTGCCATAATGAATCGTAAAGTTAGAATGTGATAAAAAACGCTCTAAATCTCTTAAAAATCGAACATCAGGATGAGGTGCTGCAGCCCAAATCAATACATCAAAAGGCTCTTCAACCACTTCAACAAATACAGTTTGAGAATTATTTTTACTGTTCACTTCGCCTGCTAAAAAAGGAGTATTAATTTCTATTTCATACCACCCTACCTTCTCTGGTTCCCAATCCCATTCCAAAGTTTCATAATATCGCTCATGGTTAAAATCTAAAGGAAAAACAGCAGCTTCTTTTCCTGCAACAGATACTTTCAGCGATGATTTCCGATCTTTATATTGTTGTGCTTGAAGTGCAATTTTAAAATGTGCACTTTGGCCTAATTTGATTTTCTTTGGATATAATGTAGGTAAAATAGCAACATCCTTTTGCAAACTTGAATCTCCTAAACCTATCCAAACATGAGGTAACTCCATCGGATAATTTAAATAATAAGGATCCATACCTTGATTATAAATCCCATCAGTAGCTATGATGACGGATTGCACTTGATTTGAGGGATATCTTTTCCATAATTCTTCTAAAGCACCTGAAATATTAGTCGCTTCTAAAGCAAATGAATCTGCTTGATCTTTTTGTAATACCTGAGCGCCAAATTGATATTGGACAACATCAAAATCTTTCGACAATTCAGCGGATAATTCAGATAAACTATCTTGCCAAGTGGCATGATCTACCCAATTCCCAACAGAATTAGAGACATCTTCTAAAATCACCACTGTTGGCTTTTTTATGATAGATTTCTTATGCAACCAATGCTTGGGATATAGTAAAAACAACACTAACAAAAAGGATAGCCCTCTAAGACTTGAGAGTAAAATTGCCCTACTTTTACCCATTTTCTCTTGATCTTTCCTAAATAAAATCAAGAACGGAAGTGCAGCAACTACAATGGCCAATATGTAAAATATCCAAATTGATAACATGTGTACTTTTTATTTTTATTCGAAAGATTCATGAGGGCCTAAATATCTCCAATGTCCTTGTGGTAAATCACCAAGCCAAATTTTCCCTATTCGAATGCGCTTTAAACCTACTACTTTTAATCCAACCAATTCACACATTCTACGGATTTGTCTTTTTTTACCTTCATTCAAGATAAAATTGAGCTGATGATCGTTAATCCACTTTACTTGCGCAGGTCTTAAGGGTTTTTCATCTAAACTTAAACCATGGTTTAACAAAGCCAATCCATTCTCCATGATTTCCCCTTCCACAGTGACGATATATTCTTTATCTACAGTACTATTTTCACCAATCAGTTGTTTAGCCACCACTCCATCTTGAGTTAAAATCAACATTCCTACAGAATCAATATCTAACCTTCCAGCAGGTGCTAAGTTTTGTGTATGGTCTGGCAAATAATCGATTCCACTGCTATCTTCAGTCCAAAGATTTCGAAAACGTATCAACTGCACTGCCGGACTATATCCTTTTTCAGGTTGTCCGCTCACATATCCTACAGGTTTATGAAGTATTAAAGTAACCTTCTCGGCTTGTATTTCTTTCGCTTCAGGCAACATTTCTATCACATCATCTTCAGTAACCCTAAAACCTTTTTGCTGAATAATTTCTCCATTGACTTTTACCCAACCGTTTAAAATATATTCATCTGCTTCTCTACGGGAACACATGCCTAAAAGGGCCATTCTTCGTGCTAATCGAAAGTTTTCTTTCATAATTTTAATGAAGTAAGAATTTTCATACAAAAATAACAAAAATTTCGACCTTTATATTTTAAACATATAGCCTGCATTAGTCTTTGATTGTTTTTGGTTTTAGTAGAGACTTGTGTTTTCAGGAGAATGGTAAGGAATAAGTTTTCGGGTGGTTTAAAGAAAAAAATTGCTAATATCCCCGTCCTCGCTTTTATAATATAAGATTTCAGACTATTGAGAAACAACAACAAATTGTCAATTTTGTCCACAAACTGAACAACACACCCCTTCCCTCTCTCGAGTAGGGAAACTTAACTTCGATGAAAAGTTCAATTATAACTTAGAACATTACCATTTTTAAAAACACATATACCGTCAAAATCAAATAGCATGAATGCTATAAATACTTACGAAAAAACTCCTACTGGGAAATTCCCCTCTTGAGAGGGGTTTGGGGTGTGTTCGTTACAAATTTCCACCTATTGTCAAATTCAACAATAGCTCTATTTGTCATTGTACACTACATTCTTGTTAATGATTGACTCTTTCTAATGTTTTTTTAGAATTATCTCTCCTTGTCCTTCAAGTATTAATCGATTGCCTTTTCCATAATATTCAGTCATTTCAGGAAACAAAAGGGATAAATCTTGTGCAAAATCAGATTCACAACATATTTCAGTACATGTCATATCGCTAATAATTATATTTCCATCATTAATTATTTCATACTGACCACCACAATGATTAGCATCTAAGTTTAGCGAATATTGTGTATCATTTACAAATGATAAAATATATACTCCTTTGGCTTTTTTATAAAAGAATTCACCTTGCTTTTTTATTTTCACGACTTCCCAATTACTTGAATTAATGTCAATATTAATGTCTTCTTTTTTACACGAAGACAAGATTAATCCAAGCAAAATTGTAAAAATCAATATTTGACATTTCTTATGTTTCATGATTTCTCTTTTTAATTAAACTTAATCATGTTCTTTATTTTTACTATTTTCCTTTATTTCAACTTTGATGTTTTCAATAAACCAATCTTGTTTCTTCTATATTCTAATATGACGTAATAAACAAAACACTTCAGCACGTCCATACATCCACTAATATTACATCAAATATAATACATTTAAACTTATATTCATATCATGGCATCAAATAGCTGAAATTTAAAATGAAACTCAAATGCTAAGGCTAAAATTTCGAACAGCGGTCTTAGGCAACGTTATCATTTACGAATTGTTCTATTTCGTTTAGAACTTTCTGTTTGTTTTTCTTTTCCTCTTCTAGATCATAGTCATTTTGAATACCAAGCCAAAACTTTGCGGAATTTCCGAAATATTTACTTAATCGTAAAGCTGTATCAGCTGTAATTCTGCGTTTGCCTTTTATAATTTCCGAAATTCTAGTTTGCGGAATCTTTAAGTCTTTTGAAAGTCGATATGCTGTGATTTCAAGAGGCTCAAGAAATTCAAAATTCAAAATTTCTCCTGGATGTATATTTGCTAATTTTTCCATATTCTCTTATTTTAATGATAGTCAATTATTTCTACTTCACTTGCATTTCCATTTTCCCAGATAAATATAACTCTCCATTGTTTGTTAATTCGAATACTATAAAACTGTTTTAATTTTCCAGTTAGTTTTTCAAGTCGGTTTGAAGGAGGAATTTTTAAATCAGATATATCATGTGAATTATTCAACATTCTTAATTTCCGACGCCCAACGTTCTGTATTTCATTCGGTATTTTTTTAACTCGGATTCCATTCCAAATTTGTTCAGTTTGTTTCGAGCCAAAAGAAATAATCATAATATCGGGATGCGTTACTAACGCCAAAGGTAGGCAAATTGTTTGAATATATCGAGATTTTTCTTACAAACATTACCATATATTCATATGACCCACAAAAGCATACAGTCAAAATCAAATAGCATGAATGCTATAAATACTTACGAAAAAATTACTACTGAGAAATTCCACTCTTGAGAGGGGTTTGGGGTGTGTTCGTTACAAATTTCGCACCACGATCATTCTTTAACAACATAGACAAGTAAATTACAGAAAACAGCAGGAAGAGAGACGCTTACAGCGTGACAAAAGGGAGAAAAACAGCACTCACTTCTTTTTCAATTCTCAATTCTCAATTCTCAATTCTCAATTAATAACCTCATCAAGTTTCCAAGTCTAAAACTTAAAACTCAACTTACCGAAAAAAAACATGGTCATAAGTTCACACGGTCACAAACTCAACTTACCGAAGAAAAAACACATAGAATAATTCAAGATAGATTCCTTATCTTTGCACATTATTTGTTCACATAAAATTTTAAAAAACACCATGTCAGTGTTACATAACAAAATTTCAAATGCTGAATTAAAGCAGCGCATGTTGGAAGATCCAACGCCCAGAACAACCATTTCGTTTTATAAGTATTTTAAAATCGAAAACCCACAAATTTTTAGGGATGAACTCTATATAAAATTTAGAGATTTAGAAGTGATGGGCAGAGTATATATCGCACATGAAGGGATTAATGCTCAGATTTCTGTACCTACAGAAAATTTAAAAAAATTTGAATCCTCGCTTTATAATTTTGATCCTGCTTTTGATGGATTAAGATTAAATATTGCAGTAGATGATGATGGAAAATCATTTTGGGTTTTAAGAATGAAAGTAAGAAATAAAATCGTTGCTGACGGCATTGATGATCCGGATTTTAACCCGTCTAATATTGGGCATTATTTAAAAGCAGAGGACGTCAATAAACTTGCCAAAGACCCTTCGACCATTTTTGTAGATATGCGTAATCATTATGAATACGAAATAGGACATTTTAAAAATGCAATAGAAGTTCCAAGTGATACGTTCAAGGAACAATTACCTATGGCTATTGATATGCTCAAGGGTAAAGAAGACAAAAATATTGTCATGTATTGTACGGGCGGTATTCGTTGTGAAAAAGCAAGTGCCTATTTAAAACATAATGGTTTTGATAAGGTATATCATGTGGAAGGTGGCATTATTGAGTATGCGCGTCAAGTGAAGAAAAAAGGATTAACATCTAAATTTATTGGAAAAAACTTTGTATTCGATGAGCGTTTAGGTGAAAGAATCACTGATGAAGTGATTGCTAAATGTCATCAATGTGGTGCTGCATGCGATGACCATACGAATTGTGCAAATGATGGCTGTCATTTATTATTTATTCAGTGTGAAAAATGTAGTGAAGCTTATCATGGTTGTTGCTCTCCTGTTTGTGCAGAAGAAAGTCAATTACCTGTTGAAGAACAAAGAACGCGTAGAGCTGGCAGAGAAAATGGACTGAAAATCTTTAATAAAGCGAAAGATCATCCTTTAAGAACGCAATGGCACGTGACTGCTGAACAAGATTGATAGCAGTGAATTACATGTCTTTGCAACTGTCTCAAAATAACATAATACGGCGAAATATTGAAATTAGGACTTCTGTTATTTACGATTGTAATTGCTTTTGTTCTAATTCTTAATATTTTATCTATTTTTAAATATTGAAGAGGTTGTAGCCAAAACATAGTTTTGATATAACCTCTTTTTTCGAATCAATGAAAAACAAATAGTGATGCGGCAGCAAATAAACATGATCAGTTTGGGAGTAAAAGATATTGAAAAATCAAAGGACTTTTACGAAAAAGGACTGTCTTGGAAAGCAGCTAAAAGCAGTAAAACAAATTACAGATTATATGATTTAGGTAGTTTTTTCATGGGTTTATATCCTATAGCAGCTTTTGAAGAAGATACAAACCTTGTTTATGAAGCCACTGAATTTAAAGGATTTACTTTGTCTATTAATGCTCACTCAATAGAAGAAGTAGATGAAATCATGAAACAAGTCGATCAAATTGGAGGGACGATTATTAAGCTTGGCGAAGAAGTAAGTTGGGGAGGTTATAGAGGTTATTTCAAAGACTTGGATGATTATTTGTTTGAGGTCGTTTTTAATCCTTTTTGGAAATTAAATAAGGATGGCAAATTGATGTTGTGATAGCTTCCAGAAAGGAAACACTTTAAAGTTTAAATGTGGTGAATAAAATATCGCCATGTTTTGCTAAAACTTCAATAAGTAAATTTAAAAAAGAATTGATTTTAGCATAACAAAAAAGGTTGCAAGCTGAGTAAAAGGGTTAATGTGATTCTTTTTTTACAAATTTTAAAATATCTGCAAAAACAGAATTGATTTTACCAAACTCATCTATTTTATTTAAATACATTTTAATATTACTTTCAAAATCAACATTTGATGATGTCATATCAATAAATTCAAGAAGTTTATTTGAAATAGCTTTCGAATTAGCTTCAGAGACTATTAATCCCGTTTTATTATCCTCTACTAAATTTCCTAATTCTCCAACATTTGTAACAATAACAGGTTTTTTAAAACCATATGCCATACTTAAAATACCACTTTGAGTTGCTGATCTATAGGGCAAAACTACTACATCACAAATCTCAAAGTATTTATGAACTTGCTCTTCAGGTATAAATGAATTTTCAATAGAAATATAATTATTTAATTCTAACTCATGAATTAAATCTATATATTGTTGTTCATCATCATAAAACTCACCAGCAATTATTAATTTAACTTTAGGTTTTTTATCGATAATTAAAGCAAATGCTTTTATTAATAAATCCAATCCTTTATACTTTCTAACTAAGCCAAAAAACAAAAAAACAGTATCTTCTTTATTTATATTGAAATATTTTTGAAGCGATTTATCTTCATTGCTTTTGCTATAAAAATCATAGATAGGAAGTGTTGATAGAAAGACACGTTTATTAAATAATGTATTCAAATGTTGTTCTACAGATTTTGATAAAGCTAAAAATGCTCTTGATTTACCTAATCCCCATTTAGTTAATACCTTATCTAACTTGTTATCTTCATGGGAGATTACATTTTCAGTAATGTATATGATACGTTTTTTAAGATGTTTATTTAAAAAAAACTGAACACCTTTATTACTTATAGCAAAAAATGGATGCCACCAATCAAATGCAATTAAATCTGGATTATAATTATTAATGTACTGAGCTGTTTTCCACCATGAAATAGGATTAATACTATTAAGTAATCTCTTGTTCGGGAAATTTATTTTCCTATCTTTGCTCACATCATATTGAGTAGTTCCAGGAAATAAAATCTTAGGATAAAGTAATGTATAATTAACTAATTCTACATTATATGTTTTTGATAATTTAAGGCATAAAGAACTCAAAAAGATGGATTGACCACTTCTATATGGGTAACCTGGACCTATAATTAGTATTTTCTCTAAACTCTTCATAATAGTCTACAAATCTATGAATAATTTTACAAAAAACACAGTCTTTATAACTGGAGGATGTGGTATGGTAGGTTCCCATTTAGTTGATCGTTTTTATTTGGAAAAAACTACTGTAATAGCAACACATTACACAAAACCAACAATTAACTTAGAAGAAGTAAGAAATAAAGCAACTTATTTACCATTAGATGTTAGAGATGATAAACTAATGTTTAATTATATAGAAAAATATATGCCAAGTATTATTTTCCATCTTGCAGCACAAAGTTATCCTACTGTTTCTTGGGAAAATCCCAGAGAAACAATTGATATAAATATAAATGGAACCATTAATGTATTTGAAGCAATAAAGAAATTAAAAAAAACTAATAAAGAATATGATCCTATTGTAGTAATTGCTTGTTCTAGTGCTGAATATGGCGCATCTCTAAATCCAGAAAACACTCCTGTTTCTGAAGATATTGCTTTGCTTCCATTACACCCATATGGAGTAAGTAAAGTAGGACAAGACTTATTAGGATACCAGTATTTTATAAATGACAATATTAGATGTATTCGTGCAAGAATATTTAATACAACTGGTCCAAGAAAAATTAAAGATGTTGCTTCTGACTTTACAAAGCAAGCTGTTTTATTTGAAAAAGGATTAATAAAATCAATTAAAGTTGGTAATCTTAATACTCAAAGAGCTATTACAGATGTAAGGGATTTAATCGATGCATTAATTTTACTTTCTCAAAAAGGAAAAGCTGGTGAGGTTTATAATATATGTGGTAAAGAAGTTTATAAAATTAAAGATATTTTAATTTTAATTGAAGAAATTATTGGCCAAAAATTACCTATTGAACAAGACCCTACTTTACTTAGAAGTACAGATGAACCTATTATATTCGGAGACTCTTCGAGACTAAAAAATCATACAGGTTGGGAGCAAAAGCTAACTTTAAAATATACTTTAAAAACTATGATTGATTACTGGAGAGAAACTTTATAAATATGTTTTTAATCAAAACCATGTTAATGAAAAACAAACATGGTTTTGAATAATTATAACTCTATTTTTTAATTGCTTTTTCTTTAATAGTTGTATTTCTGCCTGTTATTTGTATAAAATATGTTCCAGTTGTTAACTTCGAATTGTCAATATCAATTATATTTTGACCAACTTTTATCGTTTTATATTTTACGATTATTTCTTTTCCTGTAATATCAAAAATTTGAATCTTAATTTTATCTTGACCCATTGAATTTAATGACACTTTCCATCTGTCATTGGAAGGGTTTGGATAAATATCGAATGCTTTATCTTGAATGTATATATCCGTATCTCCTTTTAAAGAAGGATGACTGTAAAATATTTTCTCTTCGATATCTTCTACTCTTACTAAATCACCTATTATATCCTCATTGTCAGCAATACATAAATTAAAACAGGTTTCGCACTTTTCTTGGTTATCTGATACACTTAAACAAACTTGATAATTTCCCGGACCTGGAAAAGTGTAATTTAAATTTGATCCTGAACCTGAATAAGTATTATTAATAAACCAATCATAGTTTATTAAATTCAAATCGTTTGCAGTAAAATCATACTCATAAGGATTATTTATATTTACTAAAAAGCTAAATGTTGGATCACATGGAATCATATATTTTATTTTCAACTCAGGCCATAAAGTAGAATCAGCATGATTACTAGAAGCAAAAATTACAGAACGATAATGAGCTTCATTTTGTAATTTTAGTAAAAATCCATTATTATTATTTGCTCCAAGCATTTGCTGAATCATATTTACAAAATCAGGACCAGAAACTACATGATTCCAATTCCATTGACTTGTTGAGGCTGGAATTGGAATTGAATTAGTTGATAAGATTAGATTTTGAGCAGAACTCCAAGTAATTGTTTGCTCATCCCACATATTAGTTACACACTTTCTATTTTATATAATTCTCCTTCATTCGATAAAGGATAGGGCGAACCTGAATATGAGTTATTTCCTTGCGGAACAAAATTTCCAGATGTAACTCCAAAAAGTCTTAATTCTGCATTTAAAATAATTGCATTTGAGGGAATATTATTAAGTTCAATGAATTTCAAAATACTTCTTGTAGAACCATGAGGACATCCTTGAGAATTAAATGTCCAATCCGAATATGCAATATCTGGTGTGTTTCCAAAATTCAAAAATTCTGGCGACACTTGATATGGAGTTGGTATACACTGATTATCCATCATTAATAATATTGCATCTTGTCCTATTATAGGTCCAGGTTTAAAAGTTTCGGAAAAAACATTTTGCGAAAATCCATAAAACACATACAGTACCAAAGAAACTGTTAAAATAACTTTCTTCATAATATTTTACATTTAAATTGAATCAATATACATATATAAGACATATTAAATTAACATTCAAACATTAACTCAATTATCTTTTTTTTAAATGTAATTTATTTCACCTCCTCATATCACCATTTCTAAAAAGACCACCTCACACTACCCTTCCTCTCTTTTTCTTTCTTCTGCAATAAAATGTAATTCATCATAGAAATCCTGTCCATACTTTCTGATCAAAGGCTCTTTTAAAAACTGATAAACGGGCACTTCTAATTGTTTACCCAACTCACATGCTGGTGCACACAATTTTGGACGAGGATAATAATTGACAATTTCAAAAATAGCACCCTCCTGAGAAATAATGGGATATAAATGACATGAAATAGGCTTTTTAAAATCTATTTCCTCATTTAAATAAGCTTTTTCAATAGCACATTTGACAATGCCTTTTTCATCATGAAAACCATATACACAAATACCATCTCCAATAGTAGGCGTCACTAAATCATGATCTTCATCCACCCAATGAGTTCCCCCTTTTTCGATAATAGCTATGCTCTCCTCCGTTAAATATTTTTGGACTATGGGATAAATCTCCTTGATTGTATCAGCCTCCTCTTTAGTCAAAGGCGCACCCGCATCTCCCTCTACGCAACAACCTCCTTTACATCGCTCTAAATCACAAACAAACTGGGCTTGTACAACTTCATCGCTGATCAATTTGCCATCAATCTCAATCATTTTTCTTAATTTTATTTAAATTCAAACCCAATATCTTTTCTATAATATTGCCCCTCATACTTAATAGAAGCTAATTGCTCATAAGAAGTAGTTAACGCCGCTTCTATGCTATCCGCCAAAGAAGTCACAGCAAGAACTCTACCACCATTCGTCAAGATTTGATCCTTTTCTTTTTTAGCTCCTGCATAAAATATAGTCGCCTGTGGAATATGCTTTTCTATCGTAATTAGTTTCCCTTTTTCAATAGCTCCAGGATAACCTCCAGATACGCTCATCACTGTTGCTGCATGTTGTGTTGAAATCTTCATAGCTAAAGACTCCCAAATAGCGGTCGGTTGCCCAATCAAATCAAACATTGAAATGATATCTCCTTCTAATCTCGGTAAAATTACTTCAGTTTCCGGATCTCCCAAACGACAATTATACTCTATCACATAAGGCTCGCCATCAACATTGATTAAACCGAAAAATATAAATCCTTGATAAGAAATATTTTCTTCTTGCAACGCCTTTATCGTTGGTTCTATAACTTTTTGAACTACTTTTTCCTCATAAGCACCTGCCATAAAAGGAACTGGAGAAACTGCGCCCATTCCGCCAGTATTCAACCCTGTTTCGCCCTCTCCGATTCTTTTATAATCCTTAGCATCTGGCAATCTGATATAACTTGTACCATCTGTAAAAATAAATGCAGAAGATTCAATACCGATTAAAAACGCTTCAATGACCACTTTAGAACTTGCATCTCCAAACTTTGCATCTTGAATCATTTCCTCAAAAGTCTCTAAGGCTTCTTCATGTGTCGTTGCAATCACCACACCTTTTCCTGCTGCTAAACCATCCGCTTTTAATACAATTGGCAAACTGTGATTTTTAAGATAATCCACGCCCTTTTGATAGCTGTCTTTTGTAAAAGTTTGATAACTTGCAGTCGGAATGTGATGTTTTTTCATCAAATCCTTAGCAAAATCTTTACTACCTTCTAATGCCGCTGCTTGCTGATGTGGACCAACTGTAACTACATTTTTAGAAAATGAATAAGCATTTAAATAATCTGAAATTCCAGCCACTAACAGTTCTTCACTTCCAGGAATGACATAATCAATACTGTTATTTTCACAAAAATTGGCCACTGCCTCAAAATCTCTGATATCCAAAGCTATATTTTCTCCAAATGCATCTGTTCCCGCATTTCCAGGAGCAATAAAAAGTTTTCCTAAATTAGGACTTTGTTTTATTTTCCATGCTAAGGCAGCTTCTCTTCCGCCAGAGCCTAAAATCAAAATATTCTTTTGCGACATATAATAATTATATTAAAAAAAGGTGGCTAAAAAACCACCTTTAAATTTTATTTACCAAATTTTAATTGACGGCCTAAGTAGATTGCTTTATCTCCCAAGCTTTCTTCAATTCGTAATAACTGATTGTATTTCGCCATACGATCACTTCGAGAAGCAGAACCAGTTTTAATCTGACCACAATTCAACGCAACAGCTAAATCAGCAATCGTGTAATCTTCTGTTTCTCCTGATCTGTGACTCATTACCGTATTCATCTGATGTAATTGAGCTAAAGAAACAGAATCAATAGTTTCTGTCAACGTTCCAATTTGATTGACCTTAACTAATAATGCGTTTGCTGCGTCTTCATCAATTCCTCTTTGTAAACGCTCTACATTCGTCACAAATAAATCATCTCCTACGATTTGAACTTTATCGCCAATCGCCGCAGTTAATTTCTTCCATCCATCCCAATCATCTTCATCCATCCCATCTTCTATACTTGAAATAGGATATTTATTACACCAATTCACCCAATATTCTATCACTTCATCACTATGCATTTCTTTTCCTGAAGATTTCATGAAACGATATACATTTTTCTCTCTATCATACAACTCACTAATCGCTGCATCCATAGCAATCGTAACTTGCTCTCCAGGCTTATATCCTGCTTTTTCTATGGCAGAAATAACAGTTTCAATCGCTTCTTCATTACTTTGAATATCTGGTGCAAAACCACCTTCATCACCTACGTTTGTGCTATAACCTTTAGTTTGTAAAACTTCTTTTAATGCATGAAAAATCTCAACGCCCCATCTTAACCCTTCGCTAAAAGTTTCTGCTCCAATCGGCATCACCATAAATTCCTGGAAATCGATTTTATTATCTGCATGAGAACCTCCATTTAAAATATTCATCATCGGTACTGGTAATACTTTTGCATTCGTACCTCCTACATATCTGAACAATTCTAAATTAGCTGCTTTTGCTCCTGCTTTTGCTGCCGCCATACTTACGCCTAAAATTGCGTTTGCTCCTAAATGACTTTTGTTTTTAGTACCGTCTAATTCAAGCATTAATTTATCAATACCTACTTGATCAAAAATATCATGACCCAACAATGCTGGCGCAATAATTTCGTGAACATTTGATACGGCATTTAAAACGCCCTTTCCTAAATATTTAGAAGCATCACCATCTCTAACTTCTACAGCCTCATATAATCCTGTAGATGCTCCCGATGGAACAGCTGCACGTCCGTGATATCCGTCGTCGGTGATGACGTCCACTTCAACAGTTGGATTTCCTCTGGAATCTAAAATTTGTCTTGCTTGAATAGCTGCGATAAAACTCATGCTTATTTTTTTCGTGCAAAGATAAAACAATTACTCATATTTGAGAAGTGAATAATTAGAGTTTGAAAGTAACATTTTATGTTTTTCGGATATTTAATATTAATGAGGAAGTTTTTATTATGATTTTCAGTCGAAATCTTCATAGTTTTCCTTAGTGCTTCGTGTTCCCCACCGACCACATGAGTTGAGATTCCAAACTCACACTCTTCCAGTTAGAAGATTACTGTGCCTAATTCAGAAGAAAAAAACATATCACCTAAAACAATTCTCCCCAGTGGTTGGTGTTCCGCCACCGACCACTTAGTTGCGCAAAACAATTAGAGTTTGCAGGTAACATTTTATGTGTTTCGGGTATTTAATATTAATGAGGAGGTTTTTTTAAAGTATAACATGACTTTTTGACCTTAAATTCCAAGCTTATACTATTAATATTCTCCTTCCGTTATTAATATGATTGCGAATTAAGTAAATTTGCAAACTTTTAGGTCATCTTTCAAAATAATCCATGAAATTATTATTCCATGCCAATCGTTTTCCTTATCCGCCATTCAGAGGGGATAAATTAAAGATTTACAATCTGGCATTAGAATTAAGTAAAAACCATGAGTTACATTTGCTTACTTTTTTAGAGGAAGAGGAAGACTTGAAATATTTACCTGCTTTAGAAAAAGTTTTTACGTCTATTCATTTAGTTCCACTTCCGAAAAAGAGAGCGTATTGGGGAACGATAAAGTCAATTTGGAATCAATTACCTTCACAAGTAAGTTATTTTTACCATAAGGAAATGAATGATAAAATTGACGATTTATTGGCTACTCACACTTTTGATGCAGTGCATGTGCAACATTTAAGATTAGCTCCATATTGGCAAGAACGAAATGACATTCCAAGAATTTTAGATTTACCAGATGCTTTTTCACTTTATTGGCAAAGAAGAGTGGAAATCAGTTCGGGATTTAAAAAAGCATTCAGTCAGTGGGAATATAAAAAATTAAAGAAGTACGAACAGGTCATCAAAGCTTTTGATCTCGCGTTAGTTTGTTCTTTAGAAGATTTGAAATACTTACGAAAAGAGCAATCCTTAAGTAATGTAGAGTTGTTAAGAAATGGCGTAAATATTGAGCAATTTCCATTACTTCCACACGATTACGATATTGAAAACCACATCATATTTACTGGAAATATGGATTATGCCCCGAATGTGGATGCAGTACTGTATTTTCACGAAGAGATTTGGCCTATGATTCAACAAGCACTTCCTGAAACAAAATGGATTATTGCAGGACAAAGACCTGTTCAAAAAGTATTGGACTTAGCGAATGACAACATCAAGATTACAGGTTTTGTAGAAGACATGGCAGAGGTGTATAAAAAAGCATCTATCGTTATTTCTCCTTTAAGAATTGGTGCTGGCACTCAAAATAAAGTTTTAGAAGCCATGGCAATGGGTGCTCCTGTAGTCAGCAGACATATTGGATTTAAAGGATTAGGAATTGAACAAGGAGAAGGTGTGTTAGAGGCGAATGCTTCTCAGGATTTTGCTGCAGCTTGTATTCAATTATTAAAAAGCGCTGCGGATCGAAAAGCAATTGGTGAAGCAGGACAACAAGTGATTCAAGAGCATAATACTTGGGGCACGATTAGTTTGGTTTTGGAGGCGTACTTTGAGGGGATATTGGGGAAGAAATAGTTTTTTAAAAAATTACTTCAATTCACCTCTTGTTGCAAATTCTCAAGAAACCAAACAGACATTTCCCCTACTCTCAAATCAGAATATGTACTTCTGCTTGATGTTTTTTTCCATCATCTTTTAAGGCTATCGTATTTCCTTTCCCTTGATGTTTTCCCATTTTCCACCAAGATCCTTGCATATCTTTTTTCTGATAAATAGTAATCTCATAAGTCGTCGTTTTGTAGCGATATTGAATAGAAACAGCAGGCCACTCCTCAGGAAAACAAGGATTAAATTGTAATTGATCGACTTGAAGTTCCATACCCAATAATGAACTCATAATAAATTGGGCATTACTAAATATTTTGTGGATCGAGTTTTAAATTTCCAAAATACAACAGTATATTTATCCTAAATCGTTCAAAATTTCTAAATCCTCTTGCTTTTGCAATGACTGATTGAATGGCTCCATTTTTGTTTTCATGTTTTGCGCTA